>JRYL01000145.1_pt1 | contig 247141 bp, 228 predicted proteins | sample 235391 | NCBI WGS metagenome assembly JRYL01 (sample SAMN03074223, study PRJNA261481) | activated sludge metagenome | biome: Wastewater Treatment Plant; feature: Wastewater; material: Activated sludge; isolation source: activated biomass of a wastewater treatment plant treating wastewater from......
GAGCATCGGCGTGATGTTGATCTCGTCATACGGCTGATTGTCTTCCTTGATATCCGCCATCTCTGCCCCGCTTATTTCCCGTAAAGCTCGGCCACGCGGGTGACATACTCATCAACGAAAATCTGCATGTCGGTATTGATATTCTTGATGCGGCTGGAGAGATAGTTGTAGCCGAACAGCGCGGGAATCGCGACCGCCAGGCCCGCCACAGTCGCCATCAGCGCGGCGGCAATACCTGGCGCGATCGCGTTGACGTTCACATCACCGGCTGCCGCGATTTCGGCAAAGGTAATCATCACGCCGATCACCGTGCCCAGCAGACCGAGGAAGGGGCCGCCGGAAATGGCAATGGTCAGCAGCACGATATTGGCATTCAGGCTTTTGTTTTCACGAATCAGGTCAGCATCGATCGCCGCCTTGATCGCATCCATGGAAGCGCCGCTCAGCGCCAATGAACCATCAGCGGCATAGCGCTTGCGAATTTCGCGCAACCCTGCCGCATACAGCCGCGCCAGGGTGGAATTCTTCGTGTCGGCGCCCTGGTCAAGTTGCAGCAGCTCAGCATGCCCGGCAGCGTTGAAGCGTTGCAGAAAACCGCGGTTGGCCTTGTCCGTCCGGCCAACCTGGCCTGCCTTGGCAGCCATCACCACCATACTGATCGCGAACATGACTGCCAGGATGATAATCACCACCCAGGCGTCTACCGTCAGGCTGTGGAACAGCACCATGAAATGCGAGCTGCCGCCTTCTGCTTCCTCATCGCCTTCATCGGCGGCATGCACCTTGACCAATTGCCCATCCATGCTCTGGCCGCTGGCTGCAAGCTTGATCCATGCCGCACTGCGGGCGGTATTCGCCAGCGTCAACTCATCCAGTTCGCCCTGGAGTCCCGCGCCGATCTGCACGTTATCTGCGACATCCGACAAACTGGTGTCGCCGCTCGCAACTTCAGCACCATCCAGGTACAGGCTGGCCTTGCCATTGCCCACCGTCAGCGCGACATGCTGCCAAACGCCCGGCTTGAGCTCGCCGCCCGAGATTGCGGCTGCGCCATTGTCGAATTGCAGTTTGCCACCCGCGAGCGAGAAACGCACATTCCCTTGCTGGTATACAGTGCCATCAAGAGCGACTGGCTTGAGCCATGCGCTCACGCTCAGGCCGCCTGCGCTGCCGAGCGCCAGGGTGGGATTCGTCGCCACTACCAGCGGATTTCCGTCCAGCACCGCCGCCTCGCCGATCAGGGCGGCTTTCTGCACCGTGGCGTTGCCTGTTGCCACTAAGCCATGCCTGGCATCCTGCAGGAAGTTCTTTTCGGCAAAATGGAATACCGCTGTGGTGGCTTCATCGAAGCTGCTTTGGCTGTTCGCAGTGGATGTGGCGGACTCGTTACCCGAATACAGCCAGATATGAGCCTGCTTGTCTGCTGGATCTATTTTGGGCAGCAATACCCAGACCACGGCCAATTCGTTAATCGCATCGAACTTCTCGATATGAAACTTGAGCTCGGTCTTGTCATCTGCCGCAATCAAGCGCAGGTCTGAACCATCGAGATTAGCGGAGGAAAAATCGAAATTGCCGGAATGCAGACGCAGCATCACAGGCACCTGGGTTTCCGCAGACGTGATGCCCGCCGGATTCAGATCCACCTTGGCGCGGCTGCTCCAGGCGTCATTCCAGGCCGCGTGCGCCAATACAGGCAGCATCAGCAAGCCCAGTAGCAGAAAACCACACTTTCTCAACATCGAACCGCGCTCCACACACAAAGCGCGTAATATAAATGTCACATGTGACGCACCAGTGACTCATACGTGAAATTGTCGAGTCATAAAAATGAAAAAAGGACTAGTCACAACTAGCCCTTTTCTTTAGATACTTCCCAAACTACCTGACGATATCACCCAATCCCAGCACCTCAACCGAGACAAACGATGGCAGCAGATTCTTGGCGCTGAAATCCTGCACTGCAGCCATATTCACCAGATCGCCCAGCGAAGCCGTCGCTGCGGAAGCCACACTCGATGCTCCGCTGACAGTCCCTGCCACCGTGCCGGTAACGGCAACCGGTACACCGACCGAGGTAGTGGCGGAAATATTGTTGGCGTTCAGCACCTGGTTGGCAACCACCAGCAACCGTCCACTTTTCACGCCTGCTTCACCGGCATCAATATTGCCATCGCGAGCATTCAGCGCTGTATAGCCTTCTTCCGGCGCTTCCAAAGGCCCAGTGGGGCCATCGGGATCATAGGTATTCGCCTGCAGGCCGCTGCCCGTAGCCCCACCCTTGTAACGCCGTATGGTATTGCCATAGACATCCGTGAAGATTTCGACTTCGGGCACAGTTTTCACGCTTCTCGACCCCTTGCCCGCATCAATATTGCCAGTGTGGGACCAGACGAAAAGATTGGTACCGTATTGCGAGATCACACGCGCCTGATTGACCTGCAAATCGCCATCGACAAAGATGCGGATATCCCCGCCGCTTTCCGTGATGATGCCATTGCCCGGCTTGACGGCACGCCCCGGCACCCCGACATTGATCATGCCGCCTGGCACCACGATGTCGATGCCACCATTCCTGGCAGTGCGGATCTTGCTATCGAACAGCACAAGGTCGCCCTGGTAATTCAATGTTTCACAAGCAAAGCGCCCGCAATAACCTCCCCAATCCCAGACGCTGTAATGGCTGGTTGCTCCACTGGCGTTTTCAGTGACAGTGACGCCATCCTGCCCTGGCAGTAACGTGAAACCATCCTGCACCACCGCGACTCCATCCTTCAACACCAATGGCTGCTGTCGCGGGAACATCACTGCGACAGCATCATCGCCGCGCTTGTGCAGCCCCAGCCCGCTCTCGCCAGCTTCTTTCAGTGCGGCTGTACGCTCGACCGACGCCAGCAACTCGGCAGAGTAATGACGGAAGGCAAACACCGCCTGCTTGTCGCGATCCAGGGCCAGGTACTGCGCCATGGCTTCCTGCTCCGTCAGTTTAGGGTCGTCGCGCAGTTCGCGTATATACTCAGCCACTGCCTTGGCGGTCGATGCGCGATATGCCGCCATCCCTGCCGCATCGCCGGACAATACAGCCGGCCCGCTACCCTGCGGGTCGATATAAGTATTGATATAGGTGGACACATGCGCGCCCTGGCCGGTACCAGCCAGTACCGTCAGCGAAGCCCCGGTTTCCGGCAGGTAGGCATTGATTGTATTGGCCACGCTGTTGATGCCCTGGCTATTCCCCAGGTTCAGGTGGCGCCCCGCTTCTACCATGAAATTGCCTGGGCCAGCCAATCGCAGGCTACTGAGGCTGCTATCGGAATTATAGCGGATATCCCGGCCAGCCTTGATCACGGTCAGGTCATCGGCATGCAGGTGCTGTATCTGGTTCTGCACCGTGCGGCCCTTGATCTTCATCTCGTTGGTATTGAGATTGAGAATATCCTGCCCGGCAATGATGGAAGCCGCCTTGGGCAGACTGATATTGAACGCCGTCTTTTCAGCGCCAATAGTGCCATCCCGCGCCACGATCACGACCTCCTGGCGGTCATTCATATGTAAAGGCTTGGCAGCATGATTGGACATGATGAAATCAATCATACTGCCTATGTCGTTAGTGGCAGCATAAGGGTCACGCAGCGGACTCAGCACGCTGGGCAGCCTCGACACATCGGCATCCGACATCGAGATGGTATTGGCCTTGATATTACCTGCAGCCAGCAGGCTCAGGTTACCTGCAGCCGAAGGCATCAGGACCAGCTCTTTCGCCTCAATATCGCCGCCAAAGGCGGTCACGCTGACACTTCCCGGCAAATACCCCAGGGTACCGGCATTGACACTGCTGTTTATGCTGGTTGTCAGCAACGTATCGCCCGATGCGCCAGCAGGTAATTTACCGGTCATGGCTTTGGAGCCTGCAGAGTTATCCCCGAACAGCACATTGCCCGTCAGCGATACCACATCAACCGCCGCCTGCTCCGAATAGGTATTGAAGAACGCGCTGCGGCCGGCATTATTCCTGTTATTCGCATCGGAGTTCATTGCGACCGCTGGTGTATTGGTCGCAGACTGCGCGAACAAGGTGGGATTGAATACGGATTCAATATAGACATCGCGCAGGGCCGAAACCGAGGCGGTCGCATCCTGCAAGGCGATCACCGTGCCGAACGTATTGCTGCTCTTGCCGACAGCACCGCCAGCATCAAGATTGACATGGCCACGCCCTGCATAATAGATGCCATTGACGATATCGCCCGCCGCCATCACATTGATGTCGCCGCCGCCATCCACACGGTAATGTTCTGCATCTAGATAACGACCTGTCGTCGGCACGGCAACCGAGAGATTGGTAATATTGCCGCCAGAACTGACATCGACATTGCCGCCGCCAAATGCCGCCACTCCCTGCTTGAACAAATCAGTGCGCAGCCACCAGGTGACAGGCAGGTTGAGCGCCGGGTCACTGGTTTCCCCTCGGCGGAACAGCCAGTTGTTCATGATCTGCTGGTTGCCTCCCGCAGTCAGCAACGCGCCGGTGATGTTGCCCTGCGCGGCGATGCTGATATCCCCGCCCCCGGTTAGGTATTGGGTATCCACAGTTCCAAACCCGGCTGCAGCAGCAGGATTGGTAAACCCTGCCAGGTCATCCGCCGCGCGGCCCGCAGTATAGATCACCGAACTTGCATTGCCGAACGTAAAATCTTTGCCAGCAGCAATATTGATATCGCCGGTGCCGGTACGCACCATCTTGCTGTTCGCCAGGGTCATATTGCCCACGCCTGCGACAGTTTGCAGCGTGTTGGCCGCGGACATATCAGCACCCGCCACCAGGTTGATGCTCCACGAATCGCCTGTTTTCAATTTTGATGTCGTCACCACGCCATCGAACCCATCGCTGATCGTGCCGCCCAACTGCATGTTGCCACTGCTGCGGATAGTCAGCGCGCCTTCGCGACCTTGCGAAAGCGTGCTCAAATTCCAGTCGTTACCCAGGCTGGCATTGCCATTGACACGCAGCTCGGTATGCGGCGTCACCGTCGCACTGACGCCATCGCTGCTGGCCCGGTAGGCTGCCGCCGCATTGCCAGCCGCCGTGTAGAAGGCATTGGTCGCGGTCGCGATATTGTTCAGGGTAGTGGCATTGAGCGTGGTGGCAACATCCATCACGCTGACCGATTCCAGCAATACCTTCCCGGCCCCAGCCACAGCAGCGGTTGCATCCGTATCCACCTTGAGGCCCGCCGCGCCCACACGCGCGGCACGCATATTGACTTGTCCGCGCTCATTGCCGCCAACATCGATCACCGCCGCATCGGCCTTGCGGTCAGCACCGTCGAACACTTCCGCGCTTACCGTGCCGTCCTCGGCTGATAGCAGCACACTGCCGCCCTTGCCGTCAGCCGCGTTGCCCTTGGCCAGAATCTGGCTACCTGCTTTCAGCGTCAGGTCATTTTTGGCATAAAGGCGCACATCGCCGCCATTGTCACCGCTCGCATCCACCTTGCCGAACACATGTATGCTGCCGCTATCAGCACTCACCAGCACCTTGCCGGCATGCACGTTGTCGCCTGCCGCAATCGTCACATCGCCCTGGCGTATGCGCAGGTTGCGCAAGGCATCGAAGCCGCCGCTATTCAACGCCGCATTCAACGCGGAGAAATCCGCCACCTGCTTGCTGTCGAGCACAAAACTGCCTGCTGTTTTTCCTGGTGCGGCTGTGCCATGCAAAGCGCCATCCGCGACCGATACCACGCCGTTCACCGCCGTCATGCTGACAGTACCGGCATTGCCGCCCGCACCGCCACCGACGTCGATCGCAGCACCGCCCGATACATTGATATCGCCCTGGTCGGCCTGCAGCGCCACAATGCCGCCCGGCGCATAGGCAGTATATTTATCAAAGGCAACAGCGGCAGAACCTGCGTTGATACGCGCGCCGTCCACCACGTCAAGATCACCCTGAACCGCCCTGGCGGTGAACTGGCCGGAAAGCAGTTCGATATTGCCACCCAGCGCCATGCTGTCCGCCGTCATCGCCAGCCTGGCTCCCAGGCCGGTACTGGCCGGTGTATCTGGACCACCGCTCGCTTGCGTCACCAGCCGACCACCTGTCTGTACCGTGTAATCAGTGCCAGTAGCGGCAGTGATGCGCTGGTTGGTCAAGCTGGTCTGTTGCGCGTTGATACTCAATACGCCGTTGCCGGACAAGCCCAGATCTCCGGTACTGTTCAGCGCTACATTTTCATAACCGCCAATCGTGAAATTGCCCGCGCCGGCAGGCACGCCAGCAGCACTGCCCTTCCCTTCGGCATGGATGGTCGCCGCATTGATGGTCAACCGGCTGGCACCGACATCCGCGCCTGGTGCATAAGTCGCCCCGCCAGAGTTTTTCATGGTGAGGTTGGCCGCAGTCAGGGTAGCCTCAGCCTCGCCCCCCACCGCATGCGCGGCAAGACCCGCCGCATTGATCGTAATATCAAGGTTTGCATTGCCAATCGCTACATCGCCATATAAATCGACATTCCGCTGGCTGTTCAACGTCACCCGTTGCAGGCTACCGAAACTGGCTAGCAACTCATCGTCCACACGCATGCCATCCGCAGCCGGATCAGCCTCTCCCAGCAGAATGCGGTTGGCACCCAGGGTAACGCTACCATTCGCCACCGCGTTGCCGTTCACCTTTTTCTCGATGATCGTCACTTCCGCACCATCCAGTTGCGATTCCCGGGTAGCATCCAGCACCAGGGATTGATGTGCGCTGACCTTGCTGCCAGCCGCCATATCCAGCACCCCAGAAGCCGGATTGGCGGAAGTGTTGATGCGGTCGTACACGAAATCATGCCTGCCTGATACCGCAAGCAGCGCACCATCTCCCTTCACGCGCAAGTTGCTGTCGCTTGTCGCGCCAACTACCTTGGTCGTGATTTCCGCCCCTGCATTCACCGTGACCTTGTCCGAGGCCGTCGCGATCAGCTCTTCTACTTCCAGCTGGCTGCCGGTATTGGAGAAACTGACTTCTTTCGCGACCGTGGTGATTTCCGTCCCCTCATCGCCCTGGCTGCGGCTGCCGCCGAGCAGAATACTTTCTGCATTGAGATGATTGAGGGATTGCGCCGTTAGTTGCAGGCTGCCGTCATCCGCGCCGATATCCGCTACCACCGTGATCTTGTCCGAGACAATATCCACCATGGCGCCGCGGGCGCTCGCGCTGCCCCGGTCTGTTTTCAGCGTAGCCTCCAGGCTCAGACGCTCGCTGGCATTCAGAATCAACTGCCCCGCATCCGTTGCCAGCCTTGGGATCGCCAGGCCATTGCTCACCGCCTGCTGGGTGAAATACGCGTTGCCGCTGGTCAGCATGTATTCCGCTGGTACCTTGATGCCGGAAGCGGCAGGATTCCTGAATACTTCGCCGCTGGTGAGCTTGAATGTAGTCCAATAGGCGGAACGGGTGCTGTGATCAAAATCGGTGAAATAGCCGGAAACCAGGCTGGTGCCATCAAGGAGTGCGACAGGCTGCTGCGGCCCGGTGGCCGTATTGCCGACTTCAATCATGTAAGCACCTTGCAACAAGGCATATCGCGCAGGCAGCAAGGGATAGAAACCAGCAGGGATACCCTCCATGCCAGAGACATAAATGAACTGGCCGACACCGGGCAATTCACCATTCAGGCCTTCGTTATTGTAGTAATGGTAATCATAAGGCGCGTATTCCCCTTGCAGGCCCGGATGAATGGCAAATACGCCGGCCTTGTCTGCCAGAATATCTGTCGACCCGCCCAGGCCGGGAATGAATTCATAGGCAAACGTATCGCCCCCGCCGGAAATATCTACCACGGCGCCGGGTTTCTGGAGCACATCCCTGGCTTTCAGGACGACACTTTTCTCCATTGGCTGCTTGCCAAGATCAACCCCATTGGGCCAATGCCAGACGCTCCCACCATCAACGGTATAGCCATACGGAATCAGTAGTCCTTCCGCCGAAGTCGAAGTCAGGCTGTGCTCTCCCATGGTCAGAGTATCTTCAGCTTCCAGCACTACTTCACCCAAAGGCGCCAGCACCACGCCATCTTGCTGGATATTCTGCGCTTGCAGCTTCAGTCGGCCGCCAGCGCTGAACACCGCCTTGTGCGCCGCTCCGCTCGACTTCACTGCGATATTGCCATTCGGCCCCACGGCCTGCACGGTAAACTCGCTATTGGTGACAGGGTATATCTGGCGGGCCGTCATCTCCAGCTCTCCCGGCACACGCAACGACCCCTTGTTGTCAAAAGTCATGCCGCGCATGCGGATATCCAGGCGGCTGTTCAGCTCCGTGCGCCCCACGCCCGAGATATTGAGCGAGCCGTTCAGGTCGATCCAGTCGGCGTCCACTCGCAGCAAACCCAGCCCGGCAGTCACCGCATTGCTGATTTCAGGCGCGGCAAGTGTCACGTGCGCGGCATTGATCCTCGCCTGGCCATCGTTCAATATCTGGATGCGCGGTGAAGTCAGCGCCAGCGTCTGCCGCGCGACCAGGTTGACCCCATCCTCAAGCTCGATCCTGTCATGCTGGACAGCATCGGCAGCCCGGCTTTCCGTGATGCTGCGCAGGCTGACATGGTCAAACTGTCCGGCATTGATCTGCTCGGTCGAGATTTGCGCCTTGCCTTCAAAAGCGGCAAGGCTGTCGCGCGCATTCAGGCCATCGGCCAATCGTTGCTTGTCCGTTGTCACTGTCAATACGCGTTCCTTGACAGGATAGGCAGGTATCTGTGAGCTTCCCGGTATCGTACCTGTCAGACTGATCTCCAAGCTTCCGCGCTCACCGCTGCCCTGGGCAGTGCCGATAAAATCTCCATCCAGCAGCAAGCCTTCACGCCCGGCAATCGCAATCGACCCAGCCGCCCCATACACCGTAGCGGCGCGGACAGCGCCATTGGCCTGGCTCGCCTGTACCTGACCCGAAGCGCCCGATACATCGATCACGCTCCCCGATTTGGCGACGACAAACCCCTTGACGGCATTGATGGCTACATTGCCCGCATCAAACACCCTTGCCTGCAACAGGCTGCCTGAATGTTCAGGCGCGCGCAGGTAATACCCGGCGGTATTGATGATGGATCGCTCACCGAGCCAGATACTTTGCTGGTTATCGTAAGGTACGTTATCCACGCTGCCTTTCAAGGTCAGGGTGACATCACCGGCAGGCGTCAGCAGACTGCCCAGCATGGTCAATTGCCCGCTGGCTTCCAGATCGATCTTGCCACGATTGCCCGCCAGGTCTGGTGCATCCGTCCTGACCGTGGTGTTTTCCAGCACGGTCAGCCTGCCTGTCGAGAGATCACCGCCATAGGCAGAAAACGCCACTGTCGCAGGCGCGCGCTGCCCTTCGGCCAGCAAGGCTGGGACAGCGACATTGGCACCCAGGGCATGCGAGGAAACCTGGGCGGCAAAGCCCGACTTCAATTGCAAGGTCTGCATCCTCGGATGGATCTCGCTGGCAGCCCCGGTCGAGTCGCCGATGGTCATGATCGATTCATTACCAGCAGCCGTAACAGCGTAATGCGAGAAACCGCCCTGCGCAAAGAAAGCGCTGGACAGCCAGAAATCGCCATTGCCGGGGTCCTGTCCGCCGATATGGATATTGCTGGCCGTGCTCAACGCCAGCTTGCCGCCCTTGCTGAAACCATATGCCCGCATCTCTGACGGCATACCCAGAGAAGCATCGCCTTTCAGGCTGATATCGCCGCCATTGCCTTTCGCAATGACTCCCTTGCTGTTTTGCCACGCGCCCGCGCTGCTATCCAGCACCGTGCGCTGGCCAAACGCCAGCTTGTTGCCGTTCAGGCTGATATTGCCGCCATTCAATACCACCGGCATGGCAAGCGCGCCGGACATGCCGATAACATCATTGGCCCAGGTGCCTGCGGTACTCAGCAGCACGTCGTCGGCCACCGAAATCCCTCCAGCCTGTATCGTTTGCACCACAATATCACCGCCAGGCGTCACGATATCCTGGTTGATATCGACATCACCTCCCTTGAGCGCCACCGCGCCATGGGCTGCAGTCTTGATGGCCGCGTCCACCGTCAGGCGACCCAAGGTTTCCAGGCTGACATGGTTGACGCCATGGGCCAGCATATCCGTGCCGATCAATGTTCTGGTCTGCTTGTTTTCCTGGCCCAGGATGAATTCCGCCGTCAGGTCGCCGGTGCTGTCAACCACCTGCAAATCCTGTGCGCCCGTGATCAGATTGAACTTTCCGCCTTCGGGCAAGTGGTCGCGCTGCGTGAGGTCATGCCGTGTTTCGGCAGTCAGGCTGCCCTCCAGCAGCGGGCTGCCGCCCGTGCTTGTGACATTCACCGTGCCTGCATCCTTGCCCTGCCGGTAAGCCTGCTGGAAACTGCCGCCCTGATCCAGCACATGGGTTTCCGACACGCCCGATTTCGGGTCAGTGAGCTTGATCACATTGGCAAGCGTGTCATAAGGCGTGTTGCGGTCTGCCTGGGAGATAGGCACGATGCGGCCGTTATAGACCAGTGCGCTCTCGCGGATGACGCCCGCGGCATAATCGATCACGCCGCCCGACACATCGATCACGGAGCCGCTCTTGGTGATGACATCGCCGGTAGAAGTAATATTGACCGTGCCACCCGCACTCATGCGCTGGGCAATCGTCTGGGTCATACCATCAAGGTAGGGCTGTATATCGAACAGATCCGTGCCCTTGCGCGCGTCGAGATACAAATCCTGGCCAAGCAGGGGGCTGGCCTTGAGTATGGGCGTATCCTTGGCTTCTTCCGAGTAGAACTTGATCTTCAGCTGGTTCTTCTCCATCGCCGCCTGGGCATTCATGCCGGAAACGTCGAGGCGCGCGGTATCGTCGAGGAACACGCGCACCGGTGTCGAAGCGCCGCCTGCCAAGCCGTCACGCGCATCGATATTGATCACGCCACCCTTGGCAACCAATGTCCCCTTTACATCCACGGTGCGCCCCTGCACATCGATGGTGGAAGGACTCAATGCCACGTTATTGCCGATTTCCTCAGTGCTGTCTTCCACCAGCACCTCGGTCACGCTATTCGCGCCAATCGTGACCGTACCGAAACGCTGGGCCTTGAAACTTGTGCCGCCGCCCTGAGACTCAGGAATATTTTCCGCTTTCACACTATCCCTGGCCAGCAGCTGGATGGAACCATTGGCGCGCACCGACGTGCTGGCCGTGATCCTGCCTTGCTGGTTGACTGCCAGCCCGACCAGACTGACATTGCCCTGCCTGGCGACAATCTCCCCCAGGTTGGTTGCCGTGCCGCCGCTGTCCACTTCCACCAGCATTCCGGCCAGGCCGTCCTGTGATTTCAGGTAAACCTTCTTGCCCGCAGCCAGGATAGTCTGGCCTTCGGGCGTGGTGATCAGCCCTTTGTTCTCCACATCCTCGGCAAACAGCACCACCTTGCCGCCGGTGGCGGCATTGAGATGCGCGCCCTCTTCCACGCGGATAAAACCGCCGTTGTTGCTGAATGTCTCTCCGGCAAGGTTATTGATGAACCCCTGGGTAAACAGGGTATCGGTCATATTGTTTGCCGTCAGCGCCCAGATCGACCCCATATTGAGCTGGGCGCCCTTGGCGAAAATGATGCCGTTGCCGTTGAGGAAATAATTGTTGCCCGCCGCATTGATGGTGCCTGCGATGATGCTGGGATCGCTGTCGTGGATCCTGTGCAGCATGGCCCAGTTGGCTTGCTGCTCGATATTGAGGGTATGGCCTGCCGCCAGGTTGAACTTGAGCCAATTGGCAATCGCCTGCGGCGCGCTTTGCTGAATGGTGGTCACGGTGGGCGTCGCGGAAATGATGGCGGCATTGCTCCACTCGCCGCCGCCCACCTGCAACCCCGACACTGGCAAAGGAATGATATCGGCATGCGCCTGCCCTGCCAGCACCGTGGCAACCAAGGCCAGCACCGCCCTGCGCTTTGCGCGCGCCGGAGATGCGCCGTCGGAAGGATGCCCAGCCGCCACTTCCGGCGCTGGCACATACATGCCCAGCCGCTTGCTGAACACCAGGCGAAACAGACCTTGATTCATCATGAACTCCTAAAATTCCTGTTACCAGTCATAACCCAGACGGAAATGCAGCAGCGAATCGCCCTTGTCGATATAGCCGTCCGTGCCTTCCTTGCCCTTGGTCGGCTTCAAGGCCCACGCCAGATCCAGATTGGCGTATATGCCGTGCCATTTCTTCAGTTGCAGCCCCACACCGGCAGAAGCAAGCTGCAAACGCTCACGCTCGCGCGGACCAGGGTAAAACACCGAGGTATAGCCCGCGCTGTAGAACAGCGAGGCATACAGTTCGCCGCTGTCCATGCCCAGCCACCTGGTCAGCGAAGGCGTGCGCAACTCGGCCACGCCGAACAGGCCCTTATCACCCACGGCGGTCGCCTCGTAATAGCCGCGTACCGTATCAGCGCCCCCCAGGAAGAACTGTTCGTTGGAAATCAGTTGTCCGGTGGCTGCCTGGCCGGACAGCCTGCCCATGGCCTGCCAATCCTTGGGCAAGCGGTAGGTATGCTTCAAATCGCCGCGCAGATGGGCAAAGCTGCTTTCCGTATGCAAGGCGTTCTTCTTGTTGAAGAAAGCTTCCTCGTCCGACACCAGGCCGCGGATGGCGAATGTCAGGCCCAGGTTCAGCTGCGTGGTGGTGCTGGTTGTTTGCAAGGTGCTGTCATAGCCTGCATAGAACGGCAGGTACTTGATCGGCATCCTGTCCACATTGCTGCCGTTCAGGCCGATCACCTCATCGAAATCCTTGTAATCCACCCCCACGCTCAGGTTGTGGAAATAGCCGGAAAGCAGCGGTGCGGGCAGCGGGTTGATATAGCGTACCCCCAGGATATCGCCGTCACCCACCACATTGATGCCGCCCACCCCGCTTACCACATCGACATTGCTGCGCGAAATCACACCATATATGGCCCAATAGTTGCCGCCAGCAGTAGGAATCAGGTAATTCGCCGAGAACACCTTGGTTTCGTCCAGGCTTTCCGGCGTCACCTGGAAACTCAGGCTCAAACTGTGGTCGAGCTGCCACAAATTGTCGTAGCGCACCGAGCCAAGCAGCCGCGAGTGCGTGGTATTCGCCATATAGCGATTGTTCACTTCCAGATTGGCATGCAGCGGCAATTTATCCTCGACCTTGAGATCGATTTCCACCATCCCCGGCGTCTTGCCCGGACGCATCACAGGCGCCACCTGCCGATCTTCCTGCGCATTCAGGCCAGCCATTTGACGCTGTACATCGGGAAAGTAAGGCACATTGCCCTCGGCCAGCTGCGGCACCCGCGCCTTGATCGCTCCCAGAGAGTAATATTTCGCACCCACCACGCGCAGTTTTTCCACTCGGCCCTCCTGCACCTCCAGCCTGACTACCTTGTTCGTGACTTCCTGCTCGGGCGTATTGACAAACACCGTCAGGTAGCCTGCATCGTGAAAGGATTTTTCCAGCGCCGCGCGCGCGCCCTCGACATCATCGATTGTCTTGTCCTCGCCCAGGAAGGGATACACCGCCGCCTCGACTTTGCCCGCGGGCAAGACCGTATTGCCGCTGACAGCAAATTCCATGATGTCGAAACGGGCCTGCTCCTCGGCATCTGCCACCGGAACCTGCTCCGTTGGGCCTGCCTCTGCCGCCATAGCAGCCCTGCACATCAAAAACAGGCTCAGCAGCCCTGTCATACATAACAAAAATAACCGCACGCTAACTCTTTCTTGAGCACATATGGAAAATGGCTAATAAAACAAGCCGTGCCTTGACGCCATTTGCTTTATTAGCCGCTCTCGGCCTGAGTGACATACATCCGCGCAAGCTGAGCGCGCCTATCGTATGAATCGCATGTGACATACCCATGACGAAATCCATAATAAAAAGCACTTTCCCGCCGAGGCGGGAAAGTGTGATGACATACTGGGTTTACACCCTACATTAACTTCTTAGAAGAACATTTGCTGCGGTGCGCAGTTGTTGCCGAAGCGAGTACCCTTGGCAGTCACTTGCAACTCACCAGCATTCTGGTATGCGCTGCAGGAAGAACCACCAAACGGATTCAGGGTCAGGCCGCGCGGCACGTCAGCGCAATTGGCAGGGTTGCCCAGGGCAGCGGTGATGGCAGGAATCAGCTCAGCACCGAAGGCATCGGCAGTGTTGGCAACGAAGGAACGCATTTCAATCTGGAATGCATAATTGCCGTTGATCGCGGTTTCACGGGCGAACTCAATACCGTCGGCAGTACCGTTGCCGTTACCGTCGAAAGTACCAGCTTCAGGATGCACGTTATCCAGTTTCAGATAACGGTAGCCATTGTTGCTGGAGCTATCAACACGCCAGTTGTTTTCCATGGACAACACGCCGATAGCGTACCGGCCGTTGGTGCCATGAGTTGTCAAGGCAGACTTGACGTTGCCAGAACCACTGTGCTCGGTCACGACAAAAGAGCCTGGAATGCTATCGCCAGCACCTGCAGGCGCCAAGTTAGCAGATGCTCCGCTGGAGCAAGGATTCTTCAGGAAATGTGCATTAGAACTGGCTTGCGTACCGGAAGTATTCACCCGACGCTCCAGGTAAATAGCCTTGCCAGCACCAGCACTACCCAAGATTGACTCCCAATCAGTCTGGTATCCAGAAAATTGAGCAATGATGGAAGTGTATTGAGCGGAGGAAATATTAGGCGCATTGGCTGGATCATCATTCTGCGTCAGGCCTTGAGCAGCCTGCATGGCACGATACAGCGGCAGGCTGACGGCCACACCAAAAGTTTGGCCGACATAGGCTTCAGCTTCGGTACCGGCGGCAGATACGTCAAAACCGAACAGGGAAGCCTCAACGTCAGAGAAACCACCAGCAGGCTTGGTGATTGCACCATCAGGCGTAGCAGCCGGATTCACCAACTGGCAGCTCTTGTAGTTGACATGACCAGGGAAAGCGCTGGTAGCAACCTGGCAATTGGCTTGATCCAGGCGACGCAAGCGCTGCAATTGGGTGCCGTCGATATGCGGTGCGTAAGCGTTCCAGGAACCATCGGCTACGGTGTGGTAAACCACGGAAACCTTGCCACCACGAGTACAGGCGTAAGCAGCATAGTTACCCAGGGAGCCTGGACGCACGCTGCTATCGGAAGTTGCGTTGGAGAACAGGGAAATGGAGTTGGCATCGCAACCCAGCGCAAAGCCGCTGTAGATGTTAAAGGTTGGTGCGGAAGCGCCGGAAATCCAGGTTTCCTGCAATGTACCAGCAGCGCGGGCTGAACCGATCTGCGCAGGTGTGACAGGTGCAGCCAGCACGGAACCGGCAGCGAAAGTAGCCGCGACGGCCAGGATCAATTGTTTAACTTGCATTTAAAACTCCCATGAATCATATCTAGTGAATAAAACTACGGAAGACAGCTCCGCCCTTTTGAAGCGGAGCCGGTATTGCACATTAAGCAGACTTGCGGCGGCGGGCTGCAAAACCTACCAGACCCAGGCCTGCCAACAGCAGGGCATAGGTTTCTGGTTCAGGCACGGCAGCAACGGTGTAGGTCAGGAGGCCATTGGCATCCAGTTTGAAAGTAGCGTCATATTCAACATATGCCATATAACTACCTGGCCTGCTACCTGCTGCACTAAAATACTGCACAACCTCTTGCTCCTTACCCAACTGATCCAGGACTATCGGGCCAAAATTAAAAAGCTTATAAGCGGTAAAGAAGGTGCCCGCATACCCATTGCCAGCATCAGCAACATTGCCCTTGGCATTGTTATCAACCAAGTACTTATCAAACTGAGCCATTGGAGCGCCAAACTGCCCCATCGCCAAATTCGCAGGCAGTTTTTGTCCTTCTTTTGTTGTTGAAATAAACCCCATAGAACCAGCCACATTAATGCTACCGTTGTAGTCTGTTGCAACCACACCCCAGCGAACATCTGTACCAAGAGCTGGATTACCAAAAATCGCATTCCATGTATCAGCATAATCACCGGCACTCATATCCCAGCTCATACTTGCGGAAGAGCCTGCGGAACCAAAAGCAAATCCCGCATAATCAATACCAAGGTCAAACACTGTAGAAATCTTGTTGGTTACATCCCACACCGCGAGTACCAAGCTACTGCTACCAGTAGCACCTGTAGTCAATGCAGCATTTGCAGCACCCGAAACGCTTATCGCTGCAACAGCGGCAGCAATCAAAGCCTTCATCTTCACATTCATGTCATTACTCCCATTAAGTTGATACAAACAAAAAAACAAACGAAACATCTTTGAGCCGCTGCATTCGTCACGCTGCACAACACCGAACGTACCCAACTGCGCCTTCTCAAAATTCGCGACTGGGAGCATCTTAAAAAGAGAATGTGAACTGGTGATGGTGTGTATCTAGTTCTTTCGGACTAGATGGCGGCGGGGAGTTTCAGACGAAAAATATCAACAATATGCAGAGGATTAAGGTGTGCTGGTGATCGCCATACCCCCAATGAGACGGCTTCAACAGCGTGGGCAATACATCAATGGCGGATCAGCCCAAGACGGATCGCCTTGGCCGCCGCATGGCTGCGGTTCTGCACATCGAGTTTGCGCAGGATATTTTGTATATGGTTTTTAACAGTCAGAGGGCTGATGTGAAGAATGGTGGCTATTTCCCAGTTGCTCTTGCCAGCATGCACCCATTGCAGGATTTCTTTTTCACGCGCGGTCATCAGCGTCCCGCCTCCCAGCATTGCGCCGATTCCGGCCACACTATCGCTCACGCGCATCAGTATCGAATTCAGGTAAGGCACCATCAGCTCCAGCATATAGGCATGGCCGACATTCAACTCCCCAGATACGCGGGAAAAACAGAAGAAAGAAGCGATGCTGCTGTCTGCCGATGCAAGGCCATAGGCAGCAATGTTGCGCAACTCACTGGCATGAAGATTGTCCTTATCTACCCTGGGCACGGTATGGTTGCCGAAACTGCCTGGCTGAAGATAGGGATCCACTAGGACCGGCTGCAATGTTTCCTGCCATGCCTGGATCGCCTGCAGCACTACGCCTATGTCTTGCTGCATGGCGATATCGACATGCGCCTCTGTGACATAGCGCGTGCTGCTCAATATTTCCAGCGAGAATTTCTGTCCCGCGCCCACCGTTACTCCACATAACAATACCTCATGTGGAAAGAGGAACTGGAAATGCCCCTGCAACCAAGAGAAGAATTGTGCCTTCGTCTTGATGCGCAAAGATGCATCCACTACCTCCAAAAACGCACTCGCCTGCTCCGGCGTGAAATCCCTTTGATAATTTATCATGTCCCCGATTAACTTTTATTGCAGTGCCAACTCTGTGCATTCTCAGGCACTCATGTTTCATTTTCATAAAAACCGTGTGGCATTCTTCTAGTTTTCAGGAAGCAGCCTTAAACCCGGCAAGCTTCTGGAATTTTCCAAGTGTCTTTATAACAGCGCCTCATGACATAAAATCGAACGCCCATAGTCACAAAGGACTAGTCCATTACCTGGTCGCGTCATTGATATGTCATACCATGGAAGCATGATGTGGGGCATGAGCAAGCTTGGGCTGATTTTCATCTTATCCTTCTGGGCCTGGTTATCCCTGATGCCCGAGCCACGCGCCGATATCTGCCTGCGCGACAATGACGATGATGCTTTGCATATTTCCAATATTGAAACATCTCATGATTGCAGCTGGCGCTTATCCGAGGCTGGCACCATCCTGCGCCCTGAGAAAACCAGCACAGCATTGCCTTTTCACGATGTGATCTCCAACGCAGCACATGCCAACCAGCTCGACCCGGCGTTGCTGCATGCAGTCATCAAAGCAGAATCCGGCTATCAGCCACGGGCAGTCTCCCCGCGCGGGGCTACAGGGCTCATGCAATTGATGCCAGCCACGGCACGCCAACTTGGGGTCAGCAATATGTATGACCCTGAACAGAATGTCATGGCCGGCGCCCGCTATCTCAGTCAACTGCAACGTGAATTCAACGGTGACATCCGCCTGGCGCTGGCCGCCTATAACGCAGGTCCCGCCACAGTAAAACGGCATGGCAATGCCATCCCGCCTTTTGCGGAAACCCAGGCTTACGTGCCCAGGGTATTGCAGGCATACCAACGCATCAGCAGCAACTCCAATTAAACCTTGCCCACAACACCACAGGCGGCTTTGCCGCGCTGGTCTTAATACTTTTTCCTATCGCCATTAAATGCCACACCAGGCACTGGAGCCTCTTTCCCCATCAGCCAGTGGAATGGCCCCTGCCTTAATAGTGACGTCATATCGTTCCGCCACGCTTACACACCACATCTTTGTGGCAAGTTGTTGCAAATATGTGCGCTTTTCGCCATTGCTACTTTCAGCTTATTTTATTTTCAGGAGAATAGTTTCATGAACATTATTAAATTTTGCTCTATTGCCATCATTGCTGTTGCCTCCGTGACAACCGCACAGGCTGAAGTGCTTACCGAAGGTTTTGACGAGCCCTTTGCTGAATGGGAAAACCGCTGGTTCGGTACCGAGTCCAACGCTTACAATTATTATGTTTCCGAATGGGGTGATAGCCCCAGCTATCGCGGTCATGAAAGCGTGACTGGCATGTGGCTGTCCGACGGCGACAGTTATCGTGATGGTGGCAATTATGGCGAGATCCATATCACTTTCAACCAAGCTTTCGGCGCATCGCTGACCGCTTTTAGCATGGACGTTGCTTCAGCCCTGCGTGAAGACCTTGGCCTTGCTCCCACGCTGACCTTCTTTGACATTAGCGGCAATGTCATCGATTCGTTCCTCGTGCGCACATCTCCCGTCGTGTCGGCCTATTGGGTGCCTGAAGGCTACTTTAACTATGCTGTCACCTCGGCTAATGGCATCGGCGGCTTCAGTTTCGTCGGTCATTCGCAGGGCAGCATTATTGTCGATAACCTCTCCGCAACGGTCGCTGCTGTTCCCGAACCATCCAGCTGGGCATTGATGATGATCGGCGCAGGCATGGTCGGCGCCATGGCACGTCGTCGCAAGAATATTGCGGCAGCTTAAGTGAATTGAGAGTAAAGGCTGTGCCAGTCTGCCTGCAGGCAGCTGGCGCAGCACTTAACAGAATATCGCCCTTCAACCCAAAACATTCAATCACCTGGGTGAATGCTTTCTGAAAACCTGTGCATCAACCTGGCTAACAGCCAAGCCTATCCCGTTACAACCTGATGATTTATTTCACCTGTCTCCCGCTCCCACGGCTGGCAATTGCTGATGGCGTCGAAGAAGTCACCGGCATTTCAACTGGCTTGACCAGGCTGCGGTCATTGGCATTGCCGCTACCAGCATCAATGCCCGACTTGGCAGAGAACTCCCAATCCTGATAACTCTCCGCCCCGGAGAATGCCTGCTGCGCTTCATCGAACCCATCCTGTTTGAACGGCCGTGCCTTGGAGCGGCTGTAGATGCCGACAATGCGTTCCTGATCCTTGATCAAGCCCCAATCCCTGCTGGCGGTCATCGGGTCGATATAAATCCTGCGCAAATGGTGTTGCGGCTTGGGGCCGCGCTTGTCGAGCAATAGGTCCTCGAGCCGTGCCGGATATTGCTTGATCGGGCTAGGGGTCTGTTGGTAATAACGTTGGATGGCAGACTGTATCTGCCCGCCGGCAAACAGCAGTTCCTTTTCCTTCTCGCGCTGCGATGCGGTATGCCAGGCTTCGCCAAGCGCTGCGAAGCCGATGCCGCTTATCGCGATCATCATGAGCAGGCCGATATAGGTGAAGCCGCGCTGTATGCTACCACTCGGCATAGAGGGAGCCATCCGACGCCTGTCCTTCCGCGCCGCTGTGCAGGTCGTACAACTCGCCCGGCATTTCCTCCTCCGGGGCGACCAGTTGCCAGGTTTCACTGCTTTCTGTGATCGGGTCGATGGGAATTGCACGGATATATTTGCGCTCTGCCAGTTCCTCCAGCGAATCGGGATAGCGCGCGTTATCCACGTGGAATTTGTCGATCGCATCGCGCACCACCACCAGGGTCTGCTTCAATGCCGACTCCTTGGCGCGCTCAATGCCGTTGAAGTACTTGGGTGCCGCCACCGTCAGCAACAACATGAGGATAGCCATCACCACCAGCAGCTCGACCAGGGTAAACCCGCGCAAAAATCTACCTTGCATCACCACTCCCGATAGGCAATGCCATTGAGGCCGGTGCCGTTGCTGAGCGAATACACGTCGAACACGTCCACGCCCGCCTGCGGCGCATCGGGCGGACTGGCGTAGCTGCGCTTGCCCCAGGTATCCTGCGCGGGGACGCCTTTTTCCGGGAACATCGGGTCACGCGGCAGGCGGCGCAGAAAGCGGATGAGGCGCTTCTTTTCGCTGCTGGCATCCGGCACGCCATTGGCAAGCACTTCCAGGCTGGGTGGATAGCCGGAGGCATCCGCATTGACGATGATTTTTCCGTCTTCCACCGCTTTCTTGTAAGCGTCGATCGCGCTGCGGATATCACGCAATGCCTGGCGCAATTCGGCCTCCTGTTGGCGCTTCACGCTCCATTGTCCAAGCGGGATCAACGCGCTGGCGAGGATGCTGACAATGGTCAGCGTCACTACCAGTTCGATCAAGGTAAACCCGGCCTGGCGCGACATCATGCTACTGGGCCTGCTGCGGCGCAGCCCTGGGCACCACGACCTCCGGCGTCACCAGGGGAACCACCGGCTTGGGTTGCGTGGACATGAAGTTATCCTGCGCCGGCTGGCTTTCTTCGACCGGAACCGAAGCTGGCGCCACTTCAGGCTCTGAGGCAGGAGCAACAGGTTCGGCAGGACGCAAGCGCTGCATCATCATTTCCCGCGGACTCATATTAGCGGCAGCCCCTGTGCCCGGCACATTGATCTGAGGATGATCGCTGATGCCGTTTTCCGTACCTGACCAGTATTCCATCACTTCGGATTCAGGGTGGCTGATATTGTTGACCACACGAGGGGTAATGGCGAGCACGATCTCTGTCTTTTTGCGGTTATCGATCTGGTTGGAGAACAGGCGTCCCAGCAAGGGAATGTCGCCCAGCCCGGGCAGGCGGCTGGTGTTTTTGCGCTCTTCATCGTTGATCAATCCTGCGAGGATCTGTGTTTCACCATTCTTGAGCCGCAACAGCGTGCTCGCATTGCGGGTGCCGATCTGATACACCACGCCACCGCCTTGCAATGTCGTGGAGGTGCCAAGCGAAGAGACTTCCAGCGCAATCTTGATATTGACGAAATCGTCCAGCGTAATGCGCGGCTCGGCTTCCAGCTTGAGGCCGACATCCAGGTACTGCACGGTCTGGGAAGAGCCCACCCCGGCCGTCGCCACGGTGGTGATCACCGGCACCTTATCGCCCACCAGCACCTGCGCCTTGTCATTGTTGCGCACGCGGATGCGCGGGTTGGCGAGGATATTGATATCGCCCGTTGTCTTCTTGAAATTCAGGCTGGGATTGGCGTCAAACAGGTAGGTGCTCGAATTGTTGCTCCTCATCGCCTCGATCGAGAGACCGGCGGAGGCGGTCAATGAGGTCGGGTATTCTATCCCCAGCTCCTGCAGTCGCTCGCGCGTCACCTCCATCACCTCGATCTCCAACATCACTTCCGGGTCGGCCAGGTCGTTCGCCGCCACCAGCTTTTCGGCGATGCGCACCACTTCGGGCGTATCGCGGATCACGATCATGTTGAGCCGCTCGTCGGTATGGATGTCCTTGGTCTTGAGCATGGTCTTCACCATCGCGGATACATCCTTGGCCTTGGCATTGGTGAGGTAGAAGTTGCGGATCACCAGGTCCTGATAATCCTTGAGCTTGGCGGCGGTGTTGGGGAACACCAGCGCAGTGTTCTCGGACAGCACCTTTTTCTGCAAGCCGTTGGTTGCCAGCACCATCTCGATCGCCTCGTCGATCGGTGACTTCTTGATGAATACCGTGGCCTTGGTTTCGGGCTTGATGTCTTTGTCGAGGATGAAATTGATGCCCGTGGCACGCGACAAGGCCTCGAACACCATCTTGATATTGGCATCGCGCAATTCCAGGCTCACCGGCTTATTGAAGGCAGGCTTCAGCTTGGGCGGCTCCATGCGCACATGGGCGCGCTGCTGGCGGATTTCCCGCTGCAGCCGCAAGGCCTCCTCATGCTGGGGAGCCTCCAGCAATACCTGATGCAGGATATCCCGCGCGGCGTCTGTCTCGCCCTTTTCCAGCAACTGGCTTGCGTGCTGCACCTGCTCCGTATGCTTGCGGGTGCTCTCGATGAGCAATTGCCCGGATTGCGCCCTGGGATTGTCGGGCTCGATCGCCAACACGCGGCGGAACAATTCCCCCGCATCCGCCATGCGCCTGTCGCGCAATGCTGCCTCGGCCTCGGTCAGCAGTTGGTTGACGCCCTGCTCGGTCGCCACACGCACGCGCTGCAGCTCTTTCACGCCTTCGGGCTTTTTCTCGCGCTCCGCCTGGATGTTGGTGATTTTCTCCTCGGGCGTGTCTCCCGGGAATCCAGGTTTGGGCCAGGGCGCCAGCGCGCATGAAGACAACACCAGCACTACATTGACAAGGCCAGTGACGCGCCATGCATAACTAGACAACATTTAAAGATTCCCCTGTAAATCATCCGGATCGCCCGGCAAATGGCTGGCAGGATTAACGTCCGCCGCCGGCTTGCTCTTCTTGAGCAGCGTCTTGGGCAGGTTGAGCGGCAAATAGGTCAGCTGAAGGCTTTGGTCGTCCTCCTTGTCCAGGCGCCAGGCACGGTCGATATTGCTGCCGACGCTGACCGAATAGAGTTGGTTGGCGCTCGCCAGCAAAATGACAGTGCCCTGCGGCCCGTCCTCGAGCTTGCCGATATAGGCAAACCCTGGCTGCGGCGCCACTGGCGGCGGCGGGGCCAGCTCAGCTGCCGTCTTGGGCGGCGGCACATACCAGCGCTGGGGCCTGAACAGATCCGCCTGCACCTGCTCCGCTCCCGTCGCGACGGAACGGCCTTGCAACAAGCCCCAGTCAAGGTAATGCTGGCGGTTTTCGGTATGTTGGCTGACAGGAGACTGCGCTGATGGCGCAGCCTGGGAGCGCGCGGGCCGGGCAGTTGGCAACAGCCCGGCATCTTCCTCATCTTCCATGCTGAACACCAGGGCCAGCGTTGCCAGCAAACCCAGTACCATCAGCCATTGGCGCTTGAATAGCAGCTTCATGCCGCACGCTTCCTGATAAAGAACACCAGGCGCAAGCGCGTCTTGACCTCGGCCTCCAACGATTCGCCGCGCTCGAAACCAAGCTCGGCCAACGCCACGTTCGGCAAGGCGTCCAATATGTCGAGCACCAGCGCCTTCACCGACTGGTAGCTGCCTTGCACCGGCACGCTGGCCTCGAAGCGCCGCACGCTGCCCTGCTTTTTCTCCGATAGTGAATACTCGCCCTTGACCACTTGCAGGCCATGGCCTTCCGCAAGGCGGAACAACACGCCCAGTTCTTCCGGTAATTGCTTGATGCCGGGAAAGCGCGCATCGAACTCGGCCAGCTCCTGCGCCAATGCCTGTTCCGGGGAGCTCACGGGCTGGGGATGCGGCTGGGGATGCGGCTGGGGATGCAGGCGTAACGCCGCCTCCTGCATTGCCAACTCCTGCCGCAGTTGCGCGATCTCGGTTTGCAAAGGCGCCAGCCACACTGCCACCAGGTATACCGTCGCCACCAACAGTGCAACCAAGGCCATCCCGGGCCAACCCAGCCTGTACTGCACCCGGCGCGCAACCCATTGCAGCCGCTTGAAGTCCAGGGACGAGGCCATGCCGGGCTGCATCACACCGCGCCCCACCTGGCCGTAATGCCAAAGCGGATAAAATGCGCCATGCCGCCGCCTTCCGGCTTTTCCATCATTTCATGCTCGTCGAGCACGACGTCATGCATTTCAGGCACATCTTCCAGCCATTGCAGGTAAGCCAACAACGAAGCGACATCCTTGGCTTCCCCCTTGAGGCGCAGCTTGCCCTTGGCTGCATCGGGGCGTATCGCCAGCAAGGCGATTTCTGGTTGGGCTACCTGTTCCAGTCGGTTCAGCAAGGCAGGCCATGGCCTGCCCAGCTCGTCCAGTATGCCGTTGGCTTCCTTGATCTCGGCTTTTTGCACGGCCGACAACGCCTGCGGCTGGATGACGGCCACCTGCACCGGCTTGCGGGCCGCCTGCACCTGCTGCAACCTCTGTTCGATATCCGCACGCTCGGCGCGCATATCCATCAGTTGCCAGCCACACAGCAATGTCAGGGCCGCAACAACAAACAGGCTGGCTTGGTAACGCGCTCCCTGGCTTGCTGCAGCCGCATGGTCGAGCTGCAGCCTCATGCCACGCCTCCCGCCAGGGACCAATCCGCCCGCCAGACTGCCATGCGCGGCTGCATATCGCCTTGCACCAGTTCGCATAATTGCACCGGCGTGGATTCCGGCAGCTCCAGTTGCAAACGCAACCGACGCAAGCCTGCTTCCAATACAGCTTGCCAGTCGTCAAGCACGGGTTGCATTTGCACCGCAGACCAACTGCGGTTTTGCCAGGCCAACAAGCATAGCCGCTCGGGTTCGCGCAGCACAAAGATGCCCTCCTGCCCAGCCTTGGCAAGACGGTTGAAGGCATGCGCCAATAGCGGCTGCACGCTGATGAGCTGCCCTTTTTCCGTTTTTACATGTTGCTTAAGGGCGTCCAGCCAATCCTGGTCCATCGCGCTGGCAAGCCCGTTGCCGCCCAGCGCGGCAAGGCTGAGCTGGATATTCCATTCCGCGACAATGTCGCCATGGACCCGTTGGAAAGCATGGCGGCACAGCAGCGTCAGCTCTTCGCCGTTGGCAGCCCCATCCGGGTTAGGCACGATGGCATAACGCATAAAGGCGTTCGACAGCATCAGCTCCACGCGCGCACCTGCGGCGCCGGCCTCGCGCAACGCTTGCGGCAATGCGGCAAGCAACGGCTGCACATCCTTGCCATGCTGCTCGGCATGGACCACGCCTTGGTCAAGAATCCTGCGCTTGATTCCGCCAGACTGGCGCGACCAGGTAATATGCCGAGGCTGGATGTGAACGACCACGGTAGGCCGCCACCAGCCTGGCAGCAGGCGCTCACGCCACAAAAGTGACACGGTTGATCTCCTCCAGTGTGGTCTCGCCGCGCGCAACGGCCTCCAGCGCCGCCTCGCGCAGGCTCTTCATGCCCCTCGCACGGCCGGCTTCCTTGAGCTTGCGCAAAGGCTCGCGCGCGATGATCATCTCGCGCAGCTCGTCGTCCAGCGCCAGCAGTTCCGCAATCGCCTTGCGGCCTTTGTAACCGCTGCCGCGGCAATGCCCGCAGCCCTTTCCCTGACGCAATTGGTAATGGGCCACCTGCTCGCGCGTGATCTTGGATTGCAGCAGCAACTCATCACTAGCCTCGACCGCTTCGGCGCAATGCGGGCACACCAAGCGCACCAGGCGCTGCGCCATTACGCCGTTCAGCGCCGCCACCAGGCTGTAGGCCTCGACGTTCATGTGCAGGAAGCGGCTGATGACGTCGAAGACATTGTTCGCATGCAAGGTGGTGAATACCAAATGTCCGGTGAGCGCCGACTGTACGGCGATCTGGGCTGTTTCCGGGTCGCGGATCTCGCCCACCATGATCTTGTCCGGGTCGTGCCGAAGGATGGAGCGTAGGCCGCGCGCGAAGGTGAGCCCCTTCTTCTCGTTGACCGGGATCTGCAGTACGCCCGGCAACTGGTATTCCACCGGGTCCTCGATGGTGATGATCTTGTCGTGGCCGTGGTTGACCTCGCTGATGGCCGCATACAGCGAAGTGGTCTTGCCGGAACCGGTCGGCCCGGTCACCAGCACCATGCCGTAGGGTTCACGCACCAGCCGGCGGAAATCCTCGATGATGTAGTCGTCAAAGCCCAGTTGCTTGAGCGACAGCCCCTTGGCCTGGTCGGAGAGGGATTTCCGGTCCAGCACCCGCAGCACGGCATCCTCGCCATAGATGCTCGGCATGATGGATACGCGGAAATCCACGTCGCGCCCCTGCATCATCACCTTGAAGCGGCCATCCTGCGGCACGCGGCGCTCGGCGATATCGAGCTCGGCAAGAATCTTCACGCGCGACACCGCCTGTTCGGCCATGTCCGCACCCTGCATGCTGCCAACATGGACAAGCACGCCGTCGATGCGGTACTTGATCACCAGCCCGGCGGCCACGCTTTCCATGTGGATATCGCTCACGCCGGCCTTCAAGGCGTCGTACAGCGTGGAATTCACCATGCGGATCACCGGGCTGCTGTCGGCGTTGATGCTCTGCAGGCTCAGGTGCTCCACATCCGTCTTGTTCGCCTCGGCAGCCTCGCCCGTGGCAATCAGGTTGCCATCCATGGCACGCAGGTCTTCCTCGTGTCGGCTCAGGTAAGCCTGGATATCGCGGAAATGCGCGATCCCGGTATGGAAGCTTTCCGGGATCCATTCCGCGGCCCAATCCAGCACCGTCTGGTCGAACGGGTCGGCAAGCACCAGCCAGAGGATGTCGTTTTCACGCAAGGGCAGGCACTGCAGTCGGCTGGCCATGGTGAAGCTCATCACATCGAAGGCGGGCTGCATCGCATGCAGGTCTTCCATGCTGAAAAGCCGCAGCTGCACGGCCCCGGCCAGAGCTGCCGCATATTCCTGGTCGTCCAGGGCGGACAACCCCTGCAGCATATCCATCATGCTGCGGTTGCTGCTCGCCGCCAGGCTGCGAGCCTCGGCCATGCGCGCCTGGCTGAACATCGTTTCCGCCGCGCTCATTGCAGGCTCCCGGCAAGTTCGAAGATCGGCATGTAGAGCATGACCACGACGGCGCCGATGATGAGGCCGATGAAGATCATGAGCAGCGGCTCGAACAAGCGGGTGAACCACTCCAGCCAGCGTGCGATTTCCTCGTCGTGCAAAGTCGCGATATGCTCCATCATCTTGCCCATCTCGCCGCTTTTCTCGCCGACGCGCAGCATGCGCAGCGAGACCGGCGTCACCAGCCCGGCAGCTTCCATCGCCTCTGAAATCGACCGCCCCTCGCGGATCAATGCGGCTGCCTTGTCCAGGCTCTGATGCATGGAGGCCGTCAGCAGGCCGCGCGCCATCTCCAGCGCCTGCTTGATGGTAATGCCGCCTTCCAGCAGCATGCCTAGCGTGCGGTAGAACCGCGCCAGTTGGAATACGCGCATTTGCTCGCCTATCGTCGGCAAGCGCCATAGCATGGTCATGATGCTTCCGCGCACACCGGGACGCATGAGCGCCGCCACAACCAGCCCGAGAAAAACCACACCCCCAAGCAGCAGGCTCTGCCCATGGGCCTCCATGATATCGGCCCAGCCCAGCACCAGCCTGAGCATCCAGGCCTGGTTCTCGCCCGCATCGGCATAGATCTGGGAAAAACGCGGCACGACGTAGCCCAGCAGGAACAGGACCACCAGGCCGCCCACGGTGATGAGGAGGAAGGGATAAATGGAGGAAGCGATGAGTTTCTTGCGCAACACTTCCACCTGCTGCTCGTAGCCGATGTAACGCAACAAGGCCTCAGGCAAGTCCCCGGTACGCTCGCTGGCCTTGACCATGGAGGTATACAAGCCAGGAAATGCGGATGGATAGGCTGCGAGCGCGGCCGAAAAGGTCTGCCCGCGGTATAGCGCATCCAGTACACCCTTGAACACCTGGGCGATTTCGGGTCGCTGCTCTTTCTCCGCAATCCCCTCCAGCGACTCTACCAGCCCTAGGCCGGCCTTGAGCAATGACAACAATTCCTGGCTGAACAGCAACAAGGGAAAACGTGTGCGCTTACTATTGATCAGGCCTTGCTTACCTGACTTGGTCGCCAGGACTTCATAACCTTGGCTGCGCGCCTTGGCGGCTGCCTCTTCCGCATGCTGGGCTTCAAACTCCAGCGAAACCAGACGGCCCGCGCTTATCGCCCGTACCTGATAGCGCATATCACCAGTTCACGATATCGACGTTGTCATCGCTACCGCCGGGCTGGCCGTCCTTGCCCAAAGAATAGAGGTCGAAATCCCCATGCTCCCCGGGCGACTTGAATTGATAAGGCCGGCCCCAGGGATCGTTCGGCACACTCTTCTGCAGATAGGGCCCGGCCCATTTGCTTTCGCCCGCAGGCGCGGTGTTCAAGGCAAGCAGGCCCTGCTCAGTGGTAGGATAGTGGCCGACATCAAGCCGGTATTGATCCAGCGCTTTTTCCAGCGCGCCGATCTGCGCGCGTGCCGTCTTGACCTCGGATTTGCCGAGCTGGGCAAAATACTTGGGCGCCACGTAACCGACCAGCAAACCCAGGATAACGAGTACCACCAGCAACTCCAGCAAGGTAAATCCGGCCTGGCGCTGATTCATTGAATAGGGGTTCTTCATAGCGGCATTGCCAGGTTCCACCTGGCGTTCATACGTAAGATTTGATGCCCAGCATAGCCACGATTTATGACGTTTTCATTAAACCCAACCCAGGTAGTTGCTGGCGCCAATCAAGCCTTCCGTTGCAGTCAGCTGTCATAATTCTGCAACCTTAACGTGCATAATCTGGGCGGCACATCGTGATCACTTGGTCGCTTTGATTTGCCCATACGAATTTCCCCATACGAAGGCCCGGCACCCTGCCTCATGAACACTGCAACCCATTTCAGATTCAGCCACAGTGACGACAATCCCACCGTCAAGCGCCTGTTGCGGACGGTGGCGCCCGTACTGGACGACATGCCCTGCCTGCAGGTACTGGCCATCTTCCAGGAAAACCAGCATATTTTTGCCCTGCCCGTGGTCAACGAGCAGCACCAGCCGGTGGGAATAGTGGAACGGCACGCCTTCATGGAAACCTTCATCAAGCCCTATACCCATGAAATCTACGGCAAGAAGCCGGTTGCCGAATTCATGAACCGCAAACCGCTTGTAGTAAGCAGTCACACCTCGATTGACGACATCTCGCGCATCATCATCGATGCGGGCATGCAGCATATGGTGAGCGGCTTCATTGTCACGGAGCAGGGCAGGTACGCCGGCATCGCCAACGGTCACGACCTGCTCGATGAAATCACGCAGCGCAAGCAGGCCAATTTGTTCTACCTTGCCCATTTCGACCAGCTGACCAAATTGCCCAATCGGGTGTTGTTCATGGATCGGCTGTCAATGGCGCTGGCAGAAGCCAGCCGTACCAATGCGCAAGTCGGCCTGCTGTTCATCGACCTCGACAAATTCAAGCACTTCAACGATTCCATGGGGCACGCTTTTGGCGACCAATTGCTGATCGTGCTGGCAGGCATCCTGACCCGTTGCTCGCGTGAGATGGACACCGTGGCTCGCCTCTCGGGGGACGAATTCACCATCATCGTGGATAACATCAGTAGCCAGAAAGATTTGGACAACTTGTGCTGGCGCATCCTCGATACATTGAAATTGCCGCAGCCGATCATGGGGAGAGATATATTCATTTCGGCCAGCATCGGCACGGCTATCTATCCTTTGGATGATGAAGACGCCAATAATCTGCTGGTCAAGGCTGACGCCGCCATGTATGAAGCCAAACGCAGTGGGCGCAATACCTATCGCCATTATGCCCACGGCATGCAGCTGTACTCGCTCGACCGCATGTCATTGGAAACCGATCTGCGCCTGGCTATCGAGCGCAACGAATTCGAGCTGTATTACCAGCCGCAAATTGCGCTCGACAGCGGCAGAGTGGTCGGCAAGGAAGCTCTGATCCGTTGGCACCATCCACAACGCGGGCTGCTAACGCCAATCCACTTCATCGAGATTGCCGAGGAAACAGGCTTGATCGTGGCTATTGGCAAATGGGTCATCAGTGAAGCCTGTCGTCAGCACCAGGCCTGGTTGCAAGCCGGGTTCCAGCCCATGCGCATTTCCGTCAATATCTCGGCGATGCAGTTCTACCAGAGCGATTTCTGCGAGATGGTCGAGAACATCATCACTGAAACTGGAATCAACCCGGCTTATCTGGAACTTGAGCTGACCGAAAGCATGTTCATGCAGGATGCCGATGCCGTGGTACGAACCTTGCGCAAACTGCACAGTCTCGGGATCAAGCTGGCGATTGATGATTTTGGCACCGGCTACTCCAATCTCAGCTATTTGCGCAAATTCCCGATTGACCGCCTCAAGGTAGATCAGTCCTTTATCAAGGGCATAGAACACGAGCCGATCAATGTGGAAATCGTCAAAACAATCGCTGCATTGGCGCGCAGCATGTCCCTGGAGCTAGTAGCGGAGGGCGTAGAAACCGATATAGAACTACGCTGGGCAGAAATCAGTGGCTGCACCTTCGTGCAGGGTTACCGCTTTTCCCAGCCGCTACCGGCAGAAAAATTCACGCGCTGGGTGACGGAATACAAATACCAGTCCAACCATTATTCGCTATTCAATATATAGACGGGTTTACTTCTTGGCGAGAGTACGCGGCTGCTTGCGCTGCCAGCGGCCGAATACCCCAGCCAGCCCCAGCAACAGCATCCAGAATGTCGAAGGCTCGGGCACCGCGCTCACCTGCCAGCCGATGTCAGCCAGCGCCGCATAATCAAGATCGCTGAAATACTCGCGGTTACCAAATTGAGTGCCAGGATCCATGAGGTTAGGCACCAGCTCGCCATCTATCGTGCCCTGCACACCATAAGCCCAATGCGCGCCTACCCCGTCGACAGGCACAAGACCTCCATACGCCGCAACGGCATTTTCTCCGGTGAATACCCAGCCGTTGTCTGCAGGTCGCAACAGGGCATCCCAGGCAGCAGAAGCGCCAAAACCCAGCAAGTGCGCAATTTCATGCGTCGCCGTGGTCAGCAGATCCGGCTGGTTGGGAGCCAGGCCGCTCTCATCCAATCCGGCATACCATGAAAACTGGCTGTTGAACCAGATGGAACCACCCCATGGGCCGATATCAACAGGCACGTCAGCCAGCGCGCCTTCCTGGCCGCGTACCGCCACGCTATCTACAAAATCCTGGCTGCCCTGGGCACGCACGGTGCCAGAACCGGCAGCGCCAAGCACAGAGCCGTTGAAGGAAGACGCGCCGACGAAAATCACCAGGCTGTTTTCCGGCACATATAAATCAGTGACAGTGACATTCTCGATCCAGCTGTTCCAACTCGGATGCTGGAACCTCACGCTCCAGCTATCGCCTGCACCTGGCTGGATTGCCGACAAGCTATCGGTCAAGCCGCTGAATACAGAAGCCGCCTGCTGCAGCACGTCACGCCGCATCAACCCCGCATCGCTATCCGTGCTGAACCAGCCGTTGCGATCAAAGCGGTAATCAAAAATGATATCGAGCGCATAGGCTGAGCTTGAGACCAAAGCAAGAGCGACGAGCAAGGCTGCTTTCAGGGATTGCTGTAGTGAATGCATGATGCAATTTCCAAAATCACGATTGAGAATCATTATACATATTGTTAATAATAATTCTCAATAACATTTTCAGAAAAAATTGCTTCACTTTCCTCCAAATAAAAAGCCCCGTAGAAACGGGGCCTCGGATAATGCAAAACTGCCTTATATCAGAACGGAATGTCATCCTCGAAATCATCGAAGTTGCTGCCGCCAGATGGCTTAGGCGCTTGCGTGGGCGCTGAGCGCTGCGCTGGTGCTGCCTGCTGCCTAGGGGCAGACTGGCTGTAGTCCTGGTTGAAGTCATCGCCACCGCCGTCATAGCTCGCTCCGCCGCTTCCGCCACCATCTCGGCCGCCCAGCATTTGCATCTGGTCAGCAATAATCTCGGTGGTGTAACGGTCCTGGCCTTCCTTGGTTTGCCATTTGCGCGTTTGCAGACGGCCCTCGATATAGACCGGACGGCCTTTTTTCAGGTATTCACCTGCAATTTCCGCCAGGCGGCGATACATGACGATGTTATGCCATTCAGTGCGCTCCTGACGCTGGCCGCTCTTGTCCTTCCAGTTGTCGGTGGTGGCAATGCTGAAATTGGCCACCGCCTCGCCGTTGGGCATATAGCGCACTTCCGGGTCGCGGCCCAGATTGCCTACCAAGATTACTTTATTGACTGATGCCATCTTTAACCCCTTATCAATTGCAGCACTGCGGAATCATCCCAGTTGGCCTGCATATCCACTTTCAATATCACCATGCCCTCAGCAGGCAAGACAACCGATTCTTTCACACCAGGCAACGCTGCCAGTGTTTGTGATAAACGCGTCGCATCGCCTGCATATCCATCCGGCAGATGATACATCTTGCTGCGCACCGCCGCCGGCGCTTGCATGGTCATCACGCTGACCAGCCATAAGAGCATGAGTATGCCACAGAAGCCAAATACCGCTGTATAGCCATACTGGCTGGACAGCCAGCCGCCAGATACGCCGCCAACGAATATTCCCAGCGACTGCGCGGTATTGAACACGCCTATCGCAGTTCCCTTGGATTCCACCGGCGCCTGCTTGGAAATCGCTGAAGGCATGATGGCCTCCAGCACATTGAATGCGATAAAAAAGATCGTCAGCGCAGCCACGATGCCCCAGAAACTGTTGATCATGAGCCCGAACCCAAGCTCGGCCAGCAGCATAACCACCACGCTCAAGATGAATATCTGCTTGAGCTTGGCTTTTTTCTCGCCAATGATGATCGCAGGCACCATCATCAACATGGAAATCACCATGATCGGCAGGTAAATCATCCAGTGGTCGTTCTCGCTTAGCCCGCTGGTCTGCTTGAGTGCAAACGGCACAACCACGAACATGGCCATATGGGAAGCATGCAAGGCGAAAATACCGAAATTGAGTCGCAGCAACTGCGTATCTTTCAACACCACACCCAGCCTGGCTGGTGTTGCCTGCGTATCGGAATGGAACCTGCTGATATGCGGGTCAGGCACCAGGTATTTGATATCCAGGATCGCCAGCAGTGCCAGCACGCCGGTCAAGATAAAAATGCCGGACACGCCTATCCATTGGTTGAGCGTAGGCCCGAGCACCAGCGATAACGCAAAGGTAATGCCGATGCTGACGCCTATCATGGCCATGGCTTTGGTTCTGTGCTCTTCACGGGTCAGGTCTGCCACCAGCGCCATGACTACTGCAGACACTGCACCCGCACCCTGTATTGCCCGACCAATGATGATGGTATGAATGTCATCCGCCATACCAGCGACAAAGCTGCCAAGCGCGAAGATCAGCAAGCCAATGTAAATCATGTTCTTGCGCCCGAAGCGATCAGACGCGATGCCGAACGGCAGTTGGAACAACGCCTGCGTCAAGCCATAGGCCCCCAACGCCAACCCGATATATAAATGGTCATGTCCCGAAGGCAGCGTTTCCGCATAAATCGCGAAAATTGGCAGGATGAGGAACATGCCCAGCATGCGCAAGCCATAAATAGAGGCCAGGCTCAGGGTAGAGCGCAGTTCGACAGAGGACATGCGTTCAGATTGAGTCATTAAAAATCATTGAATTAAACATGCGAAGTTGCGTATATTATCAGGTTCCCTACCCCCAAGTCACAACCGAATGGACTACATACGCATACGTGGTGCGCGAACGCACAACTTGAAGAATGTTTCACTGGACCTGCCCCGCAACAAGTTGATCGTCATTACCGGGCTCTCGGGTTCAGGTAAGTCCTCACTTGCATTCGACACTTTATACGCAGAAGGCCAGCGCCGTTATGTAGAGTCCCTTTCAGCCTATGCGCGGCAGTTTCTCGCGCGCATGGACAAGCCGGATGTCGACCTGATCGAGGGGCTTTCCCCCGCCATTTCCATCGAGCAGAAATCCACCTCGCACAACCCGCGCTCCACCGTGGGCACGGTGACGGAAATCCATGATTATCTGCGCCTGCTGTATGCGCGAGCTGGCGACCCCGAATGTCCCGACCATGGCATCAAGCTGGAAGCCCAAACCGTTTCGCAGATGGTGGATAGCGTCCTGCTGCTACCGGAAGACACCAAGCTCATGATCCTTGCACCGGTAGTGAGCAACCGCAAGGGCGAACAGCTCGACCTGTTTGAAGAACTCAAGGCGCAGGGTTTCGTGCGCGTGCGTGTGGATGGCGAAATTCACGAACTCGACAGCGTGCCCAAGCTGGCTAAAACAGTGAAGCATAACGTCGATGTTGTCGTGGACCGGCTCAAGGTACGCGTCGACGTCAAGCAGCGTATTGCCGAATCCTTTGAAACTGCCTTGCGGCTGGCGGACGGCAAAGCGGTGGCACTGGAAATGGACAGCGGCAAGGAGCATTTATTCTCAGCCAAGTTCTCCTGCCCGGTATGCGATTACTCACTAGCAGAGCTGGAGCCTCGCCTGTTCTCGTTCAACAACCCGATGGGCGCCTGCCCCAAGTGCGACGGCTTGGGGCAAATCAGCTTTTTCGACCCCAAGCGCGTCGTCGCTTTTCCGCATTTGTCGCTTGCCAGCGGCGCGATCAAGGGCTGGGACAAGCGCAATCAGTTCTATTTCCAGTTGCTGCAAAGCCTGGCGCAACATTATGGTTTTGACCTGGATACAGCTTTTGAATCCCTATCCGCTGATGCGCAGCAAGTGCTGCTCCATGGCAGCGGTAAGGAAGTCATCACTTTCCAATACCTCAACGAGCGCGGCAAACTGTACGAAAAAGCCCATACTTTTGAAGGCATCATCAACAATCTGCAGCGCCGTTACCATGAAACAGATTCATCCACGGTGCGTGAAGAGCTTGCAAAATACCTCAACTCCCAACCCTGCCCAGCTTGCGAAGGCACGCGTTTGCGCCGCGAAGCCAGGCACGTCAAGGTAGCGGGGCGGAACATCCATGAAATCTGCGAGGCGCCGCTGCGTCAAGCCCTGCATTTCTTCGAGCATATCGAATTGAGCGGGCAAAAGCTGGTCATCGCCGACAAGATCGTGCAGGAAATCAGCAGTCGGCTGAAATTCCTCACCAATGTCGGGCTGGAATACCTATCACTATCACGTTCCGCTGAGACCCTTTCGGGCGGAGAAGCACAGCGCATTCGCTTGGCCTCGCAGATCGGCTCCGGCCTCACCGGCGTCATGTATGTGCTCGACGAACCTTCCATCGGCCTGCACCAGCGCGATAACGACCGTCTGCTGCAAACACTGCTGCGTCTGCGCGATATCGGCAACAGCGTGATCGTGGTCGAACATGACCAGGACGCCATCATGGCTGCGGACTATGTAGTGGATATCGGCCCCGGCGCAGGCGAGCATGGCGGCAATATCGTGGGAGCAGGCACGCCTGTTGAAATCCAGAACAATCAGCAATCGCTTACCGGGCAATACCTGAGCGGAATAAAAGAAATTGCCGTGCCCAGCCAGCGCCATGCACCGGATCCCACACGTTGGCTCAAACTCACCAAAGCCAGCGGCAACAACCTGAAGAACGTAGACCTGGCCATTCCTGTCGGCCTCTTGACCTGCGTCACTGGCGTATCTGGTTCCGGCAAATCCACTCTGATCAACGACACTCTGTACCGCATTGTCGCCAAGCATCTCTATGGCAGCTCCACAGAACCCGCCGCCTTCGAGAGCGTCAGCGGGCTGGAATTCTTCGACAAGGTGGTGGACGTAGACCAAAGCCCAATCGGCCGCACCCCACGTTCCAACCCTGCCACCTACACCGGCGTATTTACCCCCATCCGCGACCTGTTCGCGGGCGTGCCGGAAAGCCGCGCACGCGGCTACGGCCCAGGGCGCTATTCATTCAACGTCAAGGGTGGCCGTTGCGAAGCCTGCCAGGGCGATGGCGTCATCCGCGTGGAGATGCACTTCCTGCCGGACGTCTACGTACCTTGCGACGTGTGCAAGGGCCACCGTTACAACCGTGAAACACTGGAAATCCAATACAAGGGCAAGAATATCCACGAAATACTGGAAATGACAGTGGAGCAGGCACGGGCATTCTTCGATGCAGTGCCCGTGGTGGCGCGTAAATTGCAGACACTGCTGGATGTGGGCCTGGGCTATATAACCCTGGGCCAATCCGCAACCACGCTGTCCGGCGGCGAGGCCCAGCGCGTCAAGCTGGCCCTGGAGCTATCCAAGCGCGACACTGGCAGGACTTTGTATATTCTCGACGAACCTACCACCGGCCTGCATTTTGCCGACATTCAACTCTTGCTCGATGTCTTGCACCGCTTGCGTGACCAGGGTAATACCATTGTCATCATTGAGCACAACCTGGATGTGATCAAAACTGCCGACTGGATTGTCGATATGGGGCCGGAAGGCGGGGACGGTGGCGGCACCATGATTGCCCGCGGCACACCGGAAGAAGTGGCTGATACCAAGACCAGTTATACCGGCAAATACCTCAAGCCGATGCTGAAACGCTGACACAACACTGGGCTTCGCTACACTGGCTTCAATAAAAAATGGCCCTCTATCAATGGAGGGCCATTTTTATATCAACCAGTTATTGGTCTATTTAAGCCATTTTGCGGCGGCGTACTGCAAAACCAACCAAGCCAACACCAGCCAGCATCAATGCATAAGTAGAAGGCTCCGGTACAGCCGCAATAGTCAGGTTAGTAAAGCCTGGGCTACCGATGTCGCCCACTGTGGAGCGCCAGGAACCTTCGGAGTCACCCACTTGTGACAATACCCAACCGTGTACATTGTTTTCACCCAGCACGTCTACGCTGCCAGGAATGCCGCTGTTGTAACGGGCACGGATACCACCGATGGTATTGTCGCCATAGGTCAGGCGGTCCACCAGGTTTTCGTCGGCATCGTAGATGTTGATTTCATCAGCGCGGCCCAGGTTAGGGTTCAAGTTGCCGATGATCTTGACGGAATCATCCAGGCCCCAGCGAGCGCGGAATTCTTCAGCAGTGATTTCGGTCAGGATCACGGACTCGCCAGCCTTGACGATACCGAAATCGGACAGTTCAAAAGTAAAGCTTTGACGGCTGTCGTCGTCGTAGCTCCAGTAAGTGAAGTCGACATCGAATTGGCCAAGGTTGGTGAGCTCGATGTACTCGCCCTTTTCATCCGCAACGCGGCTCTGGTAGTTCCACTCGGTGATATAGACGTTGTAGGCGTTAGCTGCAAAAGCAGGAGCTACGGAGAAAGCACTGGCAGCGAAAACACCAGCAGCAATCAACTTATTGATGACATTCATGATTAACCTCTCTGATTTAAAAAATAAAAAACAACACAGTCACTACAGAAAAATCTTTATGCAACGCGGCGGCGGGTAGCAAAACCAAGCAGGCCAAGACCGGCCAGCAGCAAGGCATAGGTTTCAGGCTCAGGCACGGCTGGCGTTGGCCGCAGGAATACAAACACGCGAGGCTGTTCATCCACGATATAGATATTGCCCAGCTCATCGATGGTCACGCCTTCAGCGGTACCGCTCAGGCGACGGAGATCAATGGAGCTCAGCACTTCGCCGGTACGGGTCACTTCCAGCAGCAGGCGCGATTCCTGGCTGATGATCAGCAAGTTGTCATCCAGGCCGGTGCCAAGGAATGAAGGCACGGTGCCCAGCACCTGCACATCGGAAAGATCCAGCACGCCAAGCAGTCCAGCATCGAACAAGATATTGTGGCTGCCTGTGCCGTCATTGAAATCAATCTCAGCCTGGTAGACGGCTTGAGGATTCTTTTCCTTCACCGCGATAAAGGTGTTATTGCGCGGATCCCAACTCAAGCCCTCCAAACCTTCGTTGTTGCTGTAGCTGCCGAAAGAGTAGGCGGGCGTTACTGAGGAGAGGCTCAACGTTGTGCCAGCTTGGTAATCAAGCTTGTACACGCTCTGTGTACGCTCTTCACCCAGTGCAAATTGGCCGTTGCCGATGTAGGTCAAGGATTCAGCATCAAAACTTGAGCCGAAATTCAGTTTCATCGAGCCGACAACTTCGCCGGTCTTGGTTACTTCGACAATGGCTTCGGCTTCATCGCCGACGACGAACAAAGTGCCGGTATCCCAGTTGTAGGTAATGGCCGAGGCTTCACCTGCCATGCCTATCTGGCCGGGCAGGTTAAACCGATAACCCAGGGTGTATTCGGAAAGATTGAGAGATGGTTGGGCAAGCGCCAGAGTAGAGATGGAAAGCCCGGCGAGCAGTACCAGAGTACGTGCGATCATTTGAAATTCCCCTAAAGATGGTGATGCTAAAAATTGTTGATTAATGATTAATCGAAGGGAATAGTGCAGATCGCAAAAGACAATGGGATGAAGAGATTCGTAGTCTTGCTGCTAGTCTTGAAAACCAGAGAACAGACTATGTCTTTCAATAAAATATTTGAGTAGAAAAATCGGCCTCACTCACTGCGCAATGTGTGAGAAACAGCACCCGAAAAGCAGGAAAAACTAGCTGCTGATATGCAGACTCATGGCACGATGGAGAATACCGGCATCCATATACTCCTCGCCTGAAACCTGGAACCCGGCTTTTTCATAGAAAGGGATAGCATGGGTTTGCGCGGAAACCTCGATATGCAACCAGCCCTCCCGTCGGCAATATTCGATAGCCGTCTGCAACAGCGTCCAGCCCACGCCCTGTCCGCGCCATGAAGCCAGCACCGCCATACGCCCGATGCTGGCGCCTATCAATATCCGCGCGCAACCGACAGGCTTCCCGTCCTCTGCAACGGCTAGCAGATGCGTGGCTGTCTCATCCAAACCGTCCCACTCCAGTTCAGGCGGCACATGCTGCTCCACCACAAAAACCTGTTGCCTGATAGCAGATATCTGCGCCTGTTCAGTTATCCATTCCGCTTCCCTGATATAAAACTCCATTTGCATCCCCTTGAAATATACCCGTTGCACATCATCCGATGCTGACCCAACACATGCGCTTGCGCAACAAGATATTGCGATAAGAGAGGCTTGCAGGCATCATTTACCTTCGCCTTGAGCGATGTAAAACAATATCAACCCAGTAGATTTGGATGAGAAGGTAGAACGATGACAAAATTTTTAGGCTTCCTCGGGCGCATTCTGATGGCGCAGATTTTCCTGATAGCAATTCTGATACAGCTCTATATGATCACGCAGCACCCTGAGGGGTATCAGAGCTACCAGATTTATCTGGCCCAATTCGGCCTAGTGCCTTTCTTCGCCCCGTTGACCATCCTGATTCAACTGATATTCGGTCTGATGCTGCTGCTCGGCTACAAAACCAGATTTGCCGCTTACGCCCTGACAATTTACGCTATCTTCGTCGCCGTTGTGCTCAAACTGCAAGTAGGCGACCTGATCGGCTTTATGCAATACCTCGCCATTGCTGGCGGTTATCTCACGATCGCTGTGCATGCGCCAACGGCATTCAGCCTGGATAACTTGCGCAAGAGAGCCTGATGTTTGGGCCTTGAATGCAAAATAAAAAAGGCGGGTTAAACCGCCTTTTTCATTCAAGCCTCTGCAAGATTGCGCGGTATCTTGAACACCACGTTTTCCACAACTCCGCTCAACTCTTGCACATCGGCAGCGCCCAGTTCCCCAAGCTTGCGGATCACCTCTTGCACCAGCACCTCCGGCGCGGAAGCCCCGGCAGAAACACCGATACGCTTCTTGCCAACGATCCAGGCAGGGTCAAGGAAACTCGCATTATCTACCATATAGGACTCCACGCCCTGATTCTGCGCCACTTCGCGTAAGCGGTTGGAGTTGGAGCTGTTGGGCGACCCTACCACAATCACCAAGTCGCAATCTCGCGCCATTACCTTGACAGCATCCTGGCGGTTTTGCGTGGCATAGCAAATGGAATCGCTACGGGGAGACATGATCTGGGGAAATCTGGTCTTGAGCGCATCCACGATGGAAGACGCATCATCTATCGACAAAGTCGTTTGCGTGACATATGCCAATTGCGCAGGGTCTGCAACTTCCAGCTTTTCCACATCTTCCGGCGTCTCAACCAGATACATACCGCCTTCTGACTGCCCCATGGTGCCTTCCACTTCCGGGTGCCCTTTGTGGCCGATCATAATAATTTCCTTGCCAGCTGCGCGCATCTTTTCCACTTCGATATGCACCTTGGTCACCAGCGGGCAGGTAGCATCAAAGACCCGTAAGCCACGCTCCTCTGCTTCGGCACGCACATCCTTGGAAACCCCGTGAGCGCTGAAGATTACGGTATTGCCGGCAGGCACCTCATCCAGCTCTTCCACGAAGATCGCGCCTTTTTTCTTGAGGTCATCCACCACAAACTTGTTATGCACCACCTCATGGCGCACATAGATGGGAGCGCCAAATTTCTCCAGCGCCTGTTCCACGATAATGATCGCGCGGTCTACCCCTGCGCAAAACCCGCGCGGGTTGGCTAATACAATTTCCATTCTTCTCTCTGTCATCCTGTGTTGCCGCACTTCAGTCCACTGTCCTCTTGCTATTGGCCTAGCCAATGCGCGAAGGTCAACAACAGCAATAGTCCTATCATCAATACCAATACCCGCCAGACCAGCCCCACCGCACTGCGCAGATAATCTGCATCCGCAGCATCGCCCAGGCCGAGTTCCGGGCGAAATACCAGGATGCCGTTCATGGGTAACGGCTCGCCGATCTTGGCTCCTAACGCGCCTGCGCCACTCGCGAGTATCATGCCCATCGCCTTGTCTGCCCAACCTTCCGCCTGTGAGCGCCAGCAATAAATAGCATCCTCGAAATCCCCGACAATGGCGAAACTGCCAGCGGTCACAAATGCGGGTGGCCAATTGATCCAGTAAAAAACCTTTCTCGCCAACTGGTTGAAAGGTGTGACTTCCTGTGGCTGCCACTCCATCGTCGCGATATGGGATAACCTGTAGAACACAGCCCCTGCAGGGCCAAAAATGACAATCCAGAAAATCGGGGCGAACAGACCATAATGCGCGCGTGACAATACAGTTTCCACACTGACCTGCGCTACCTGCGTCAGCGTGAAATGATCGCTATCTACCTTTTCCCATTGCGCGAGCAACTGACGGGCTTCGTCGATATTCCCAGTACGCAGCGCCGCAATGATTTCCTCGGCACGGGGACCGAACTGGCTCAGCCGCAATGTGACATACAACACGCCCACGCCGAACAGAATGCCCAACACGGCATTGATCTCCAGCAGGAGATAATAAATTCCCCCAACCAGCACACTGGGCAGCAACACCATCAATACCCATGCCGTCGTCCCCTGCAAGCGGTTGCCACCGTTGAAGTTGCGCTCCAGCAACTGGGCAAAAGGAGCAAATATCTCCTGCAACCAATCCTGTTTGCGGTGCGGGCGGTAATAGGTCAGCGCCAAGGCGCCGATGAGGATAATGAAATTCACGGCGACACTCCTGCTGTGTTTTCCGGTTGAGTGACAGGCTCCAGTGGCATTTCAACAGTCAGTACGCTGTCATCCACAATTTCCACTGTCGGCAGATTCAACGTCGTGTCCTTGGCTTTCACAAAATCCAGCACCTTGGAATAGGTCTTGCCATAGGCCAACAAGGGATGCGCCTTGATTTTCGCTACAAACACCTTGCGCAACGGCACGGTATCGACCTGGATCGGCGCAACAGGCTGGGCATCCGCATCGATGATGAAACCTGCGCGGGCATGAAGTTCCTTATAAGGCGTGGTGCGAGGGTCGCTGAAAATCAGCGTGATTTCAGGGCCGGGCTTGATCTTCTGCTCCACCAGCTCATGCAGGACTTCTTCCTGCTTGCTGGAAAGCTTGGAGTATGGCCCCTCAGCTTCCAGATAGGCGTAACGGTAATTGCCGCGCTCGGCAATCTCAACCTCGGCGGTTGAAAACAGCCCCCACCACCACAGTACGAGGAGGATAGGAATCAGGAATACCAGCAGGAAATAAGGTAGTTGTTTTTTCACGTTCTTGACTGCCATCCGGCCATTGATCTTTTATTAAACAGGTATGCCGCGCAAGCGTTATACATCATGACGATACCTGACAAAAGATACCACAGACACCGTTTGTATTCATCATAACTTTCACCGCGGGCAGCACCTGACGTTGGGCCTGCACAAGCATTAAATCTCAGTATAATGACAGCTTTTGTGTTTCAAGCCCTTGCAAACCATAATGAGAAATACTGCCACCCTGCTTGTAACCTGCCCTGACCGCAAGGGTATCGTCGCGTCGATCGCCGATTTTCTTTATCGCCACGATGCCAATATCCTGCATGCTGACCAGCATCAGGATGCTGAAAACAACCTGTTTCTCATGCGGGTAGAATGGGATTTGACAGGCTCCAGCCTCACTTTGGACAATTTTGCCGAACACTTCTCCCCCATAGCTGGGCAGTTCGACATGAATTGGGAGCTCAAGGGATCGCAGCGCCGCGCACGCATGGCCATCATGGTGTCGCAATATGACCATTGCCTGGTTGACCTGCTGCACCGCCATAAAAGCGGCGAACTCGATTGCGATATCCCGCTCATCATCAGCAACCATCGCGATACGGAAAACCTGGCAAAGTTCCACGGCATTCCCTTCTTTCACATTGCCGTCACCAAGGACAACAAGGTCGAAGCCGAAGCGCAGCAATTTGCCCTGTTTGACGAATATCAGGTCGACCTGATCGTGCTGGCACGCTATATGCAGATTCTTTCTCCCAGTTTCGTCAAGCGCTACCCACATCGCGTCATCAATATCCACCATTCATTCCTGCCTGCCTTTATCGGCGCGCGCCCTTATCACCGCGCCTTTGATCGCGGGGTAAAACTGATCGGCGCTACCAGCCATTACGTCACCGAAGTGCTGGACGAAGGCCCGATCATCGAGCAAGACATCACCCGCATTTCCCACCGTGACCAGGTCGAAGACCTGATTCAGAAAGGCAGGGATTTGGAGCGGGTAGTGCTGTCTCGCGCTGTGCGCTGGCATATCGAAAACCGTATCCTGCTTTACGCGAACAAAACCGTTATCTTTGATTAATATAACTTTGTCGAAAAGCTGGCACATGTGCCAGCTTTTCGACAAAGTTGGGTGCAGTGCGCACACCCATAAGATGGTTAAAAAGAAATATTTCATATTAACCATCGCCCGAAAAATACAATTAAATTTATTTAAAAACAAAAACATAATGTATTTACACCTTTAAATCAAAAACATAATTGCAACATGGTGGCGTGATATATGCTGGGCAATATATTGCTCCTTAGGATTGCTTTACTTGGCAGTCACGCCAAATGTCAATTATTGACAATAGCAACAAGGTTTTCAGGTTAGATGGAGGCGGCAGGACAGCCAATAACGGCACCTAGCTATTTATAAAAATCATCTTAAGGGTTGAACGTGTTAAATAAGCGTAAACACCTCATGTTCAAATATACATGGCCTATGTTGGTGGTCACCGCAGCCTGGGCTACCGAACCGCAAGGGGAACCAAAAACACCTGCCAATTCACTGCAGGCAGCTTCCAGTGCCGCACATGCGGCCGTTGAAGCCGCCAACGCAGCCGCTGTCGCCGCGACTGCGGCTGCCAGTGCAGCCACTGCCGCCGCCAATGCAGCGAGTGAAGCGGTCAGAGCAACCGAGCAAAGCCTGAAACAGCCACAATTGGTGATTGCACCCACCGCGCTGGAACAATTGGCAAAGCCGCCAGCAACCGCCACATTGCCTGCTGTTTCCACAGCGCCGCAGGCAATACAAGCACAAACCAGGGTTGCACCAATAGGTCTGCAATCACTGAACCTGGATCTGCCCATCCAATCTCAATCTATCGCTGCCGTCGAGGGCCTACATCTGTCCCGGCTGTTTGGCATCAGTACCATCCCGGTTGCGGTAGCCAATGAAATCCATAATGAATACCTGAGCAGCGACTATGCCGCCCAATCCCATGTATCACAGGTGCCGGCTGGAATCATAGAGTCTATGGATATTCGCGCCGCCACTAATGCTGCGGTGGACTTCAGTCGTGATGTGCATGTTGCCGATGAGCGCCTCAACCAGGCAGAGGCACAATCCAAGCAGGCACGCGGCTTATTGTTGCCCAACCTGTCCGTGCGTTATGGCAAGGGACGCGAAATATCCTCGCCATCTTCCGCCATTGATGCCCGCACCGGTTCGCGCATGGAAGAATCTCACCACACCCGCACTGACCGCGTGATCACTTTGCGCCAGCCATTACTGGATATGCCAAGCATTTACGACTGGCAACGCCGCCAAGCTCTTATCTCCTCCCGCGAGGAAAGCCGCCGCGGCAGCCAGGGAGACGCCTGGCTATCTACTGTCAACGCCTACCTCGGCCTGACAACCAGCCGCTTGATTGCCGATTTATCGCTGGGCTATGAAAACCAGCTCAATGAACTGTTTACCTACGTGGACAAGCGAGCGACTGCAGGCGCTTCCAGCGATGCCGATCGTGAGCGCGTGCGTGCCCGCAGCCTGTCCGCCCGCTCAGCCCGCACCCAGCAGGAGGCAGCGCACTCCGCGGCCAGCATCGAGTTCCTGCGCCTGACCAATGTCGCGCCGCAAAACATCCGCCTGCCTGAGCGGGAAGACATGGGCACCATCCCGGCCACTGCTGCCGACGCCATCAAGGTGGCAATGAGCAACAGCCCGGATATTGCGTCCCTGCGCGAAGAACTGCGCGCCTCGCAGATCGACCAGAATGTCGCGCGTTCACGTTATGCGCCGCGCCTGGATCTCGAACTGTCGCGCTGGACTACCGATAATGCAGGTGGCCCAGTCGGGGAGCAGGACGATAAGCGCTTCATGGTGGTCATGAACTGGAACCTGTTCAATGGCGGCAGCGATTACTACCTGACCAAGGAAAAACTCTCCCGCATCGAGGAAGTCCGTTACCGGCTGGACGACCTGCAACGCCGTATCAGCCAGGCCATGATCTCGCAATACGCCATTCTGGAATCCTCCCGCGAGCAATTGCTCGCCGGTTACCGCGAACTGAACGCCATTACCTCCGCCGCCAATGCCATGTCGGAGAAGATGTTCGCAGGCAACCAATCCCTGCTGGATTTGCTAGATGTGTATGACCGCCAGTACCAGGCGCGCACCCGCCTCGTCACCCTGCACGCGCAGGAAATCGACGCCCTGTCGCAGATCAACCGCCTGCTTGGTCAATCCCAGCCCATGACCATGGCTGCGGCCAGCAGCCACATTCCCGGTTTCGGTCCCGTGACCGATGCGCCCGGCAATACAGGCGATGCCGTCACTTCGCCGCTGGCCCCGCTGGAAACAGGCACGGTCACGCCATTGCCAAAGGAATAACACCATATGCAGCTCGATAACGATCAGGACGACGCAGGGATTTTTTGGCCAGGCTATGTGGATGCAGTCAGCAACCTGGTGCTGAACCTGCTGTTCGTGGTGACTATCCTCACCATCGCCGTTTTCATCTTCGCCATGGAACTGGGGCGCCGTCATGTCAGTGCCGAGACGCCAGTCGCCCCGCCGAGTGAAGAGCAATTGAAGGTCTCGCAAATCACGCCTTCCGACATGGAGGCCGTCGCGCCGACCTCGCATCAGTCCGACGATGACGCGGCCCGCCTGCGCCTGCAAGTCGATGCGCTGCAAAAACAACTGGCCGCGCTCAAGGGCAAGGATGACGAAGCCCGCCGTCTCAAGGATGAGCTGGCCGCCCTGCAACATGAGAAATCCGCTGGCCGCAACAGCCCGCGCCGCGTGGTGGCCGCCACCATTCGCGCAGAAGAGCCTGATATGACCATCGCTGGCGCTCAAGGCGGCCTGGTGGTCGACTTTGTCGATGATGCCGTCACCATTTCCACCAGCGAGGCCGATGAACTGCGCGGACCATTGCAGGCCATCGTGGATAGCGGCAGCGCCACGCTGGAAGTCAGCGTGCCGCCAGGGTTTACCGAGGCTCGCCGCCTGGCTTTCTACCGCGCCATGGCAGTGCGCAACCTGCTGATCGAGATGAAGCTGCCGGCAGACCGCATCCGTGTCTCCATCGTGGACGGCAACGCCAGGTCTGATAGTTCCCTGGTTTCGGTAGTGCCTGCGGGCAACGCCTCTACACAATAATAAAGAGACATGACTGAATGAGCTGGCTGCGCAAACAATGGAGTGGCATGACACCTTCACGGGCTTTCGTGTTGATCAGCCTGCTGGCCATCGTTGCGCTTGTAACATGGGCCGCCCTGGCACAGGTTGACCTGATCGTGCGCACGATCGGGCGCGTCGTCCCGGCAGGCAAGGCGCAAATCGTGCAGCATCTGGAAGGCGGCATTGTGAGAACCATCCTGGTACAGGAAGGAGAAATCGTCAAAGCGGGCCAGCCCTTGATCGAGCTATCCGACATCAAGGCACGCTCCGATCTCGGACAGGAACGTACCAAACGCGATGCCTTGCGTGGCCGCGAGGCCCGCTTGTTGGCTGAGGCCAGCGGCAAGCCCAGCATCAACTTCCCTGCCGATCTGCACGACGCCGAAGTCAAGCAGGTAGAATCCGCCGCCCTGCGGGCCAGGCTGTCGAGCATCAGTGAGGAATCGCGCGTATTACGTGACCAGAGCGCCCAACGCCGCGGCGAAATATCGGAGATAGAAACCCGGCGCAGGAACCTGGTTTCGGAAATCGAACTGGCACGTCAGCAGCACAAGCTGATCGAGGGTCTGAACCACAATGGCGCGGCTTCCAAAATGGAACTGCTGGATGCGGAAAGCCGTTTGCAACGCCTGGAATCGCAACTGCGCGAGGCGGAAGCCGCCCTGCCACGGCTGAAAGCAGCCCAAGCAGAAATCGAATCCAAGGTCAGCGAACTATGGGCGCGCTTCCGCGCGGATGCCACGGCGCAATTGACTGATGTGCGTGCCGAATTGCAGCGCTCCACGCTGGAGTTCGAAACCAATGCCGACAAGCTTGACCGCAATATAGTGCGTGCGCCCATGGCCGGCTTCGTCAACCGCATGATGCTCTCTACCGTAGGCGGCGTGATCCGGCCAGGCGAGCCATTGCTGGAGATCACCCCGGAAGACGAGCACATCGTGGTGGAAACACGCTCCAGGCCGGACGACCGCGCCAACTTGCGCAACGGCTTGCCGGCGCGGGTGCGCATCGGCGCATTTGACTATGCCACTTACGGCGCCTTGCCCGGCAAGGTCACCGAAGTGAGCGCAGACACGCTGTTCGACGAGCGTGAAGGATATTACTACCGGGTGAGGGTAGATGTAGGCAGCATCAGCGAGATCAAGCTGGCGAAAAGCGCCGGCCCGATTTCGCCGGGGATGTCGGTGACTGCGGATATCGTGGTGGGCAAGCGCACCGTGCTTTCCTACCTGCTGTCGCCGATGATGCGTTTTGGGGATCGTGTATTCCGCGATCCGAGATAACAATTACTTGTTAAAGGCTAGTTCCACATGTTGAAGCGACTAAGAATCTATTACTTTTACACGGCTTTGCCATTCGTGCTGCTTTTGCTGGGCGCTGCTATCTATCACAAGGCGATTCTCAAGACGCTGACCGACAATCCGCATCCGCAGATCAACTACGTCATCTTCTTCATCACCATCCTGGGCGGCATCCTGATCCTGCTCAACGTCCGCCGCATGTTGCGCGAAGCCAGAACGCTGGAAAACTACACCAATGCCGCGCAGTCCGGCGAAAGCCCAGCCCAGTTGCAGGACAGGGCGCATGCCTATGAAGGCGACATTGCCTACGTGCTGCGCATGATGGCTTCCTCCACTGGCCGCGGCATTGCCCACCAGGAACAGGTCGCGATCGATGCCGAACTCAACAGCGCTGGCCGCCGCCTGACCAACCGCAATGCCCTGCCGCAGTTCCTCACCAGCCTGCTGGTCGGCCTGGGCCTGCTGGGCACCTTCATCGGGCTGCTGGCGACCCTGGACGATATCGCTATCCTGATTTCCAGCTTCGCCACCATCAACGTCGGGGTGGATAGCCCGGTTGAAGTATTCCGCGACATGGTCTCCCGCATGCGCGCGCCCATGCACTCCATGGGCATTGCCTTCTCCGCCTCGCTGTTCGGCCTGCTGGGCTCCATCGTGCTCGGTTTCATGATGGTGGCCGTGCGCCGCTGCAACCAGGAAGTGCTCTCCATTCTCGGCTCCGAAGTAGCCCAGCATATCGAGCAAGCCATCTCGCGCCTTGCCAGCCATACCCAGGCAGGAAACGGGAACGGCAATGCCACTGCTGGTGGCGCAATCACCGTCATCGAAGGCGAAGCATCCAGCACTGGCTACCTCGCCAACATGGATCCTGCCGAACTCAAATTCCGCCGCGAAATCGCCACGGAGGAAATCCGCGTGCTGCGCCGCATCGAGGAACGCCTCAGCGAATCCTCGCGCTTGCAGGACCGCGCCTTGCAAGCCGAGCTGGATAACTTCAACAAGCAACGCAGCGAAATGATGCGCGCCATGGCAGACCATAATGAATCCGTCTCCCAATTCCGCGGCGAGCTGCAACGCGTGGGCCGTCAGCTCGGCACCATCCTCGCCATGATGGAGCGTGGCAATGCCGATATGCTGGCCCAGCTCAACGACCACTTCTCCGAGCTGATTCAGACCACAGCGCGGCAGGGAACCGATCTCTCTCGCATGAGCGATATGCTGGCGCGCATGACGGACGACTCGATGGAACTGCGTACCAACATCACCGATATGATGGACAGATTCTCGCCTGCCGAGCAGCGCGCCCTGTTGTCCTCCTTACTGGAAGAGGCAGGCAAGCAACGCCGTTAATGACATACCAGGCATGTAAGTTGTTGAATGCCCGGCATGGCCGGGCAGCACATTGAAAGGAACACCACCATGGCAATCACCCAACCTGCAGTCACTGAACAGCGTAACGGCCCCAGCAGCAAGCAAAACCACGTGACCAACGTCACGCGGGTTGAAGCGGATGCAAACGGCATCATCCGCCTCACGGAAAGCCATGGCGCGCTCAAATCGGTCGATGTAGCCGACGTGGACCTGGTGCTGGGCTTCGCCGATGGCACCTACATCATCATCCCCAATGGCGCCCTCGACGCACTGGAAGTCAATGCGCCCAAGGTCGAATTCGATGGCGACAAATACACCACCAGCCTGAGCGAGCTTTTCCAGCAGGTCGGCACTGTGGACGCCGCCGATGCCGGCAACCTGCGCATCATCAGTGAAAACATCGACACCCGCCTCACAGAGCTGCAACCGGACGAGATCGACTACACCTCGTTGTTCATGGCGCTGAACAACCACACCTCCGCGCCAACAGCCCCTGCTGCCCCGTTGCCACAAGCGCCGACCTTGCCGACAGCTTCCCAGGTGCAGCGCGGCAGCCTCAACGGCCGCGGCAACAACAGCGGCGAGGCGATGGATGCGATTATTCCGCCGAGGGTGGATCAGCCTTCGGTATATCGGCTGGGGAATCGGGTGGAGACTGTTGACAACCTGAATATCGGCCTGCCTGTCATTAATGGGAGCTTATATACTTCTGACAGTTTCAAAACTACTGGTGGCACCGCAGAAACCACTGCACCAAGAGGTGCTCGTGATCCCAGCCAGGCAGAAGATTCTGCCTTCAATACAGCTGCAAGAAACGCAGCGAGTCAGGCTTATATAGAAAAAATCTCTGGCACTAACGGTAACGACAATATCAACTGGAATACAGCAGGCTTCTCAGCAAATGACGAAACCTGGAGCAAGACATTTCATCTTGGCACCAATGGCCTGGATAATATCAGCACCATCCGATTGCAATCTTCCGGCACGCTGCCTGATGGCTTCACTATCACTGGCCCTGGGGTTACCTCCGTTACTTCGGGGGGAGTCACCACATGGTTCATCAACCCTGCCATGTTAAATGCCGATGGCTCTATTGACCTCGACATTTTCTACAACGTGGGGGGCGCCAATACTGACTTCACAATCAACGCCTATATGCATGGTACTTCTGGGCCCTATACTTTCGACATTGGCAAGGATTTCTACTTCAGCTATCGCAATGCCACCACTACAGAAGATTTCACAGCGACCAAGAATGGGGAAGCGGTGCTCATCCTGCCGTCCAACGGTACTGGATATATCATTGATGGCGGTGATGGAGATGACATTATCAGCGCCGGTGCAGGCAATGACACGCTGATCGGCGGTAGTGGCAACAATACTCTTGATGGTGGAGCAGGCAACAACACTGCCAGTTATGAAAACATGACTGCCGGGCAGAATGTAATAGCCAGCCTGAATAATGATGCGACTGGCAGTGGTGTTGTCAGCGGAGGCGTAGCCACTGACACCTACACTGGCGGTATTCAGAATCTGACTGGCGGCGCAGGCGATGACCAACTCACCGGCAATATCCACGCAAACCGCCTGATTGGCGGTGATGGCAATGACACCCTGGCAGGCGGTGGCGGAGCCGATACTCTCGATGGCGGAACTGGGGTCGATACCGCCAGCTTTGCCGGCTTGCAGGCAGTGAATGTCAAACTGGATGCAAATGGCAATGGCACTGCCACCAGTGACAGCGGCGATGTGACCCTCATCAGTATCGAAAGCCTGATCGGCACCGACCATGACGATACCTTTCAGGTTTCCGCGCTCCCCAGCGAAGCTGGCGGGGTGAAGAGCGGAGTGATTCGAGGCGGTATGGGAACAGACACCCTGATCTATAACGTCGCTGATGATTTGAATGTTGATTTACAGACTGGCACGGTCAACGGCATCACCAATATTCTCGACAGCATTGAGAACATTACGACCGGTAGCGGCAATGACACCATTGTCGCAACCAATGGCGTGAACAAGATTGATGGCGGCGATGGAAACAACACCGTGGATTTTATGCATGCCACGACTGGTGTTTCAATCAATATTGTCGACCCGACTGTCGAGACGCTCATCAGCGGCGGCAGCAGTGCCGATATTTTACGCAATATCCAGAATATCAATGGCTCGGCAGCGGGCAACGACACGATTACCGTCGGGAATTTCGATAGCATCCTCAATGCGCGCAATGGAAGCAACCTGATAAAAGCAGGTACAGATACCGGAAGCAGCACCTACAACATCACAGCCGGATCAGGCAATGACACCATTGAAGCATTAGGTAGCGGCAACAACACCATTGATGCAGGCAATGGCAATAACAATATCAAAGCTGGCAATGGCAACAACACCATTACCGCGGGCAGCGGTAATGACACGATTGTTTCCGGCACAGGCCTGAGCAATATCACGGCAGGCGATGGCACAAACACCATCACCATCGGCAATGCCAATAGTACTGTGACAGGCGGCACGGGCAGCGATACCGTTATCTATAGCCTATCCACAAGTGTTTATGCCAACATCGACACCGGCTTTGCCGGTACCAGCCTCGGCACAGCCCAGGCAAATCGCCTGGTGGATATCGACCACCTGACAGGCGGATCAGGCAATGACACGCTGATCGGCAACGATGGTAACAATATCCTGCGCGGCGGCGCAGGCAATGACTCCATCTTTGGCGGCGGCGGCAACGATACCATTTACGGCGGAACAGGCGCCGACATCATTGATGGTGGCACAGGTAACAATACCGCTGTCTATACCTCCTCAGTCCTGGTTTCGCTCACAGACGGCCTGGCTCGCACAACCAATGCCAATGGCGACGTGCTGGGTTCCGGGATGATCGTGAATGGTGGCATTGCTGGGCGCATCACTGGAGGCTCCACCGCCAATACGGAAGCATTTGGAGATGTGCTGTCCAACATACAAAACCTGACAGTAGAAGGCTCCGGGGCAAGTCACCTGATCGGAAATTCACAAGCCAACCGACTGACAGGCGGCAGTGGCAATGACACGCTGGAGGGTATCGGCGGTGGTGATACCCTGGATGGCGCTGGCGGCTCTGATACTGCAACATATATCCATGCCAGTGCTGGCGTAAAGGCAAGTCTGGGAGCTACAGGCCTGGATGCCAAAGCAGCGGCTGCGCTTGCTGCAGCAGGCGGCATATCTGCCAACACAGGCACTATCAACGGGCTTGCATCTGATACTTTCATCAACATAGAAAACCTAACCGGTACGCAATATGACGACGTATTGGTTGCACGCAATGGTAACAGCACGCTGCGCGGGGGAAATGGTAACGACACCTTGATTGGCGGTACTGGTGATGATTACCTCGACGGGGGAAATGGTAACGACGTGATTTACGCCACACAGGGGAGGGACATGGTTTTTGCCGGCAACGGGAACGACACTATTCATGCGTCTGTGGATGAAATAGCAAATGGCACTCCACAGTACACAACAAACCGCTTCAGCAGTATTGATGGCGGCGGAGGTACTGATGACACACTAGTGCTCACCGGTTTCATCGATAATGCCACCTATGCGCTCTCTACCCTACGTACTGGTAATGGGCTTGCTAACAGCGGTAGCGGTTTAGTAAAGAATATCGACATCATCGACATCCGCGACGGGAAAAACACTAACCTTGCTGTTGATGCTGCAACAATCAACGGTATCAAGACCGGCATCAATGCCAATACTGGTTCAGAATTGATAATACGTGCAGATACTGGGGACAGCATCAGCATTTCCCATCCTACAGATAATTGGAGAGAAATCGATCTTGGCGGTGGCAATAAGGAATATCTGATTTATAACGGTGCATGGAATGATGCAAGCTCCACGCTAATTGCTACCGTGCAGTGGCAAGCTGCCTGATGATAAGCAATTCGAATACTTCTGCGCTTTCCAGCCTGTGGTCACTGCTCCGCGCCCAATGGCTTGAAGTCGGCATTTCCAGCCTCCTGATCAACAGCGGCCAGATCCTGCTGCCGCTGTTCTCCATGCTGGTGTATGACAAGATCGTCAGCAATGGCGTGTTCGAGACGCTGTGGGCGCTGGTGATCGGCATGCTGATCTTCATCTTGCTGGATGTCGGCATGCGCATGACCCGCAACTGGACGGTAGAACGCGTCGCGGCGGACATGGCGCGCAAAACGGATGAAGGGTTATGGCATAAGCTGCTGGCAGACCGTGACATGCCGGCAGGCGGCGTAGCAACCTTTCTGGCGCACTACCGCGACCTCACCAACGCGCTGAATTTCGTTTCCTCCACCTATCTGCTGGCAATTGCCGACTTGCCGTTCTACCTGCTCTACATGCTGGTGATCGGCTTCATTGCCTGGCCGATCATGATTCTGGTCGGCGTGCTAACCCTGATCTATGCAGGCATCGGCTATCTCGTGCAGCGCCAGACGCTGCGCCTCAACCGGGATGCGGAGAAAACATCCACCCAGCGCATGGCTTATATCGGCGAAGTGTTGCAAGGCATGGAAGTAGTGCGCACCACGCCCGGCGTCACCGGCCTGTTGCAAGGCTGGCGCTCGCAATCCGAGAAAGTGAGCGAACTGGAAGCCGCGCGCCGACTGTCGGCCAGCCATAGCAATACGCTTTCCGCAGGCATGATGACATTTACCACCGTGGCTGTGCTCACGCTGGGCGCTTACCTGATCGAGGCACGCATGCTGTCCGTCGGTGGCTTGATCGCCTGCTCACTGATCGCCGCGCGCGCCATGATGCTGGTGACTTCGCTGTACCTGGTGTTGGGCAAATGGGAGGATTTCACCCGCTCCGCCAAACGCATGGACGACCTGCTGGAGTCCGGCAAGGCTGCGCAAGGCGTGAGCCACGATGTCGAGCAATCCGCGCCGCATGCCTCGTTCAAGGTCAGCAAGCCGGAAGCCAAGGGCGACATCACATTGCTGCGTTTAAGCAAGCGCTATCCCGACCGGCCTGCCGCGCTGGACAACGTCACGCTCAATATCGCCGCAGGCGAGAAAATCGGCCTCTTGGGACGTCCCGGCGCAGGCAAGAGCACCCTGCTCAAGCTGATCGCCGGCCTGAGCATCGCGGATGAAGGCGAAGTGTTGATCGACGGCTACGAACTGCATGCCATCTCTCCCGCAGACCGTGCACGCTGGCTGGTTTACAAGCCGCAGGAGCCCGTGCTGTTTGCAGGCACGTTGGAAGCCAACTTGCTATTGGCAGGCAGCAAACCGAACAGCGAACGCATGGAACGCGCGCTATGGGCCTCCGGCCTGGAGGAAGAACTCAAGCAAGGCCCCCTCACCCTCACCATGGCGATTGCCGACCGCGGCAGCAACCTTTCCGGCGGGCAACGCCAAAAGGTCGCCCTCGCGCGTGCTTTCGCCCAGAGCAGCAACATCCTGCTGCTCGACGAACCCAGCCTGGGGCTGGACCCGGAAGGCGAACAGCTTCTGGCGCAACGCCTGCCGCAGGTAGTGGGCAACGGCAACCTGATCATGATCAGCCATAGCGCCGCCATGATGACGGCGGTTCAGCGCATCATTGCCCTGGACGGTGGCAAGATCGCAGCCGACGGGCCGAAAGAGAAATTGCTACGTCCGGCTTAAACCACGTCACCACCCCATGCCAGCCGGAACCTGAATTTCTCCCTGACATTCCTGCCTTATCAAGCTCGGCATGACCACAATAAAAAAGCCAGCAACCGCTGGCTTTTTATTCGGGAAACTCCCTGATTACTTCTGCAAGGCCTTGCTGATTTTCTGGTCGGTCTTGTATTCGCTCAGTGCATAGACAGACCAGATAGCCGCAGGCAACCAGCCAATGATGGTGATTTGCAGGATCAGGCAGATAATGCCTGCAATCGGACGGCCAATGGTGAAGAACTGTAACCATGGCAGGAAAATGGCAAGAATCAGCCGCATGTTGATCTCCTTTTTTGATTTTTACAAAACTGCTTGAACCGTAACCCCGGCAAGGTTCAGTCTAGAACCTTTTCCAGGGCGAATAATTGCTCAACCGTTTCGCGCTGGCGAATCAGGTGTGCCTTGTCGCCATCCACCATGATTTCCGCAGCGCGGGGACGGGTATTGTAGTTGGAGCTCATGCTCATGCCATAGGCTCCGGCAGATAAAATAGCCAGCAAGTCACCTTGCTGCAGCGCCAGTTTCCGGTCATGTCCAAGGAAATCGCCGCTTTCGCATACCGGCCCAACCACTTCATATACCTGGGCATCCTGCCCTGCTGCTGGCACCACGGCAGCAATCTCATGATAAGCATCATACAACGCCGGGCGCATGAGGTCGTTCATGGCGGCATCGACAATGGCAAAATTCTTGGCTTCGGTATGCTTGAGGTATTCCACCTTGGTAAGCAAAGCACCCGCATTGCCAACCAGGGCACGGCCCGGTTCAAATACCAGCTTGACCTGACGATTGCCCAGCTTTTGCCGTATCGCGGCTGCATATTCGGCAAAATCGGGCGGAACCTCATCGGCATAACAGATACCAATGCCGCCTCCAAGGTCGATATGCTCAATCTTGATACCCGCAGCCTCAAGCTGATCCACCAATACCAACACGCGGTCGAAAGCATCCAGGAAAGGCGACAGCTCGGTCAGTTGCGAACCGATATGGCAATCCACGCCATGCACGGCAATATTGGGCAGGCTGGCGGCGCGCTGGTAGAGATCAAACGCCTCTTCATATGCCACACCGAACTTGTTGTTCTTGAGTCCGGTGGAAATATAGGGATGGGTCTTGGCATCCACATTGGGATTGACGCGCAGCGACACCGGGGCAACCTTGCCCAGGCGCGCGGCCACTTCGTTCAATCGTTCCAACTCGCTGGCGGATTCCACGTTGAAGCAGAAAATGCCCGCGTTCAGCGCGGCTTCCATTTCAGCAGCGGTTTTGCCAACACCGGAAAACACTACTTTGGCAGGGTCACCGCCCGCCGCCAACACCCGCGCCAACTCGCCGCCAGAGACAATATCAAAACCAGCGCCAAGGCGTGCGAACAGGTTCAGGACTGCCAGGCTGGGGTTGGATTTCACGGCGAAACAGACCAAATGATCTGCACCAGCAAACCCCGCAGCAAAACGCGTATAGGCAGACTCCAGCGCCGCCCGTGAATACACATAGGCCGGTGTGCCGAACTCTGCAGCGATCTGGTTCAGCGGGACTTGTTCGGCATGCAGGATGCCATTGTTCAATTGAAAGGGGTTCACGAACATTTTTTATTGAGAAGGTTGTTGTTGCGGCACAGGATCCTGCGGATACTGCTTTTCCGGAATATAAAGTTCGCCCTTGGTACCGCACGCGACAAGGGCCAGGCTGGCAACCAGGATTAAAAGACAGAATCGCATGATGTCTGAACGCAAAAGATTGATTTTAGCACAAGGCCATGAATGTCACTGCGGTCCTGGCCAGAGCCTGTCATAACCTTTGCACGCACAGTGTCTTTCAAGGCAGAGCAGCCTGCCGCATGCGCGCTTCGATGATGCCTGTCTTGCGCACCAAGCCTTTCGCCTCGCGGTGCTGGTCGTAATAGCGCGGGTTGGGAATCATCGCGGCCAGTCGGGCGGCTTGTGCCGCGCTCAGGTTGGCAGCGCTGGTCTTGTAATAATGCCGCGCGGCGGCCTCGGCCCCGAACACGCCGTTGCCCCACTCGATGACATTGAGGTAAATCTCGAAAATGCGCCGCTTGCTCATCATGCGCTCCAGCATCCAGGTAATCACCACCTCTTCCAGCTTGCGCCAGGGCGTGCGCTTGTTGGAAAGAAACAGGTTTTTGGCCAATTGCTGGCTGATGGTAGAACCGCCCGCGACAATCCGGCCTTTTTGCCGGTTCTTTTCATAAGCCTTCTGGATACCGTCCCAATCAAACCCTTCATGGTCGGTGAACTTGGCATCTTCGGAAGCAATCACCGCTCGCTTGAGGTGGCGGGAAATTCGGCTGTATTCCACCCATTCATGCTTGAGTGTCGCCTTGGGGTTCTCCGCACGCAGTATTGAGAGACTGCTGCGCATGAACGCCGTGTTGGCGGGATTATGCTCTACCCACCAGAGAATATGCATGAATATCCAGAGCTGATACAGCACCACCAGCACCAAGGCCAGCAGCAACCCACGCCACAGCAACCGCCCGATCACAATGCACGCATCATCGTCATGACGGGCGCAGTTTGCGGACGCACCTGCCGCCAGAGATAAAAAGCTTCTGCCGCCTGCTCCACCAGCATGCCCAACCCGTCGGCAATCTGCCGCACGCCTTCTTCCCTGGCGTATTGCATAAAGGGCGTTTCCCGGCCATACACCATGTCATAAGCCAGTGCGCCGTCGGCAAACAGGCCAGCAGTCAATGGCAGGCGTTCATTGCTCAGTCCGCTGGAAGTTGCATTGATCACCACATCAAACACCTGGCCGGCCAGCGCCTCAAAACTGCATGCTTCCAGCAGAACATCAACAGGCTTGGCACGCGCCACCATGGATTCAGCCTTGCTGACACTGCGATTGGCAATGCATAGCCGGGATGGCATTGTGGCCAGCAACGGCCCTAGCACGCCCTCGGCAGCACCGCCCGCCCCCAACAGCAGCACGCGCTTGCCAGCCAACGGCACAGCCAGGTTATGCTCGATGTCGCGCACCAGGCCAACGCCGTCTGTGTTATCTCCCAAGATGTCACTACCCTTGAAACTCAGTGTATTGACTGCTCCTGCCACGCGTGCTCGCTCGGTCAATTCCGTAGCCAAGGCATAAGCCTCAAACTTGAATGGCACAGTCACATTGGCACCGGCATAGCCTTGCTCCCGCAGGCTGGCGACGGTGGCGGCAAATCCGTCCAGCGGGGCCAATATCTTGCCATATTCAATCTGCTGCCCGGTCTGTTGCGCAAACGCCGCGTGAATCAGTGGCGATTTACTATGTTCTACCGGGTGGCCAATCACTGCATAACGATCCACGCTCACCTCAGGCATTGGTCCAGGGTAAGCGGGCGGCCTTCCAGCCGTTGATCTGGCCACGCTGCTTGTTGTCAGGAGTTGCCTCTCCCTCAAAGCCTTCCAACACGTTGTATGCTTCCGTATAGCCATTCTGGGCCGCCACGACGGCAGCATTGTGGGAACGTCCGCCGGTGCGGCACAAGAACATGACCAGGGCTTCACGATCCACCTGTTTATCAAGCTGCATCAGGAAATCCGGATTAGGGCTCATGCCTGGATAAAAAGCCCATTCAATATGGGCTGCGCCAGGAATGCGCCCCACCAGATCCAGCTCTGCCTTGGTGCGCACATCCACCAGCTTTGAAACCGGCACCATTTCCAGCACTTTTTGCGCCTCTTTAGGTGTCAATGCACCGGCATAAGGCAACCCATGTTGTTCAGCACGCACTCTTGCGTTTTGCAGAATACTGCTCAATGTTTCCATTGTTCTCTCCTTGCTTAAACCATGCAGGGAGTATAGCCCTAATTCCCCTGCAAACCCACACGCACCATATTGGTGCACAAACCCGGCAAACGCACTGTTAATGTGCGTTATACAATATTTCTCTTTTGTAATCTTATATGTGAAAATGGGAAATTGCCTTTTTCCAGTGGCACAATTCATGCTTACCTTAGCGTCAGCATCATGCTTCAACAACCTTTAATCCAGAAAGAGCTTAGGAGAATCAAATGGCGGTGGCCGATGTAATGAAACTGGTAGAGGAAAACGACATCAGGTTTGTCGATTTTCGCTTTACCGACACCAGGGGTAAGGAACAACACGTCACCGTGCCGGTTTCTGCCTTCGACGAAGACAAGTTTACCGAAGGCCATGCTTTCGATGGTTCTTCCATTGCTGGCTGGAAAGGCATCCAGGCTTCTGACATGCTGTTGATTCCGGATCCTGATACCGCCAATATTGATCCCTTCATGGACGAGCCCACCCTGATACTGACTTGTGACGTAGTGGACCCAGCCGACGGCAAAGGTTATGACCGCTGCCCACGCAGCATTGCCAAGCGCGCGGAAGCCTACCTGAAATCCAGCGGCATCGGCGATACCGCATTCTTCGGCCCTGAGCCTGAATTTTTCATTTTTGATTCCATCAACTGGTCTGTTGATATGAGCGGTAGCTCCGTCAAGATCAATTCTGAAGAAGCCGCATGGTCCTCCGGCGAAAAGTTTGAAGGCGGCAACACCGGCCACCGCCCAGGCGTCAAGGGCGGTTACTTCCCTGTCCCGCCAGTGGATTCCCTGCACGACATCCGCTCCGCCATGGTCGTCACCATGGAAGAGATGGGCGTTCCCGTGGAAGTGCATCACCACGAAGTCGCCACCGCGGGCCAATGTGAAATCGGCACCAAATTCAGCACTCTGGTGCAACGCGCCGACTGGACGCAAATCCTCAAATACGTGGTGTTCAACACTGCACATGCCTACGGCAAAACCGCCACTTTCATGCCCAAGCCCATCTTCGGCGATAACGGTTCCGGCATGCACGTGCACCAATCCATCTGGAAAGACGGCAAGAACCTGTTCGCGGGTAACGGCTATGCTGGCCTGAGCGAATTCGCCCTGTACTATATCGGCGGCATCATCAAGCACGCGCGCGCGCTCAACGCCATCACCAACCCAGGCACCAACTCCTACAAGCGCTTGGTACCCGGCTTTGAAGCGCCAGTAAAACTGGCTTATTCGGCGAAGAACCGTTCCGCTTCCATCCGCGTTCCTTTTGTGCAGTCCGACAAGGCGCGCCGTATCGAGGCACGTTTCCCTGACCCCACCGCCAACCCATACCTGGCATTCAGCGCATTGATGATGGCTGGCCTGGATGGCGTGCAGAACAAGATCCACCCTGGCGAGCCAGCCACCAAGGATCTCTACCACCTGCCGCCAGAAGAGGATGCTGCCATCCCAACCGTGGCCTCCTCCCTGGAACAGGCATTGGAAGCTCTGGATAAGGATCGTGAGTTCCTGACCCGCGGCGGTGTATTCTCCGAAGACTGGATCGACGCCTATATCGACCTGAAGATGGATGAAGTCACCAAGCTGCGCCAGACGCCGCACCCCATCGAGTTCAGCATGTACTACAGTATTTAATTGCTGATCACCAAGAAAAGCGGGGCAACCCGCTTTTTTTGTATCCACGCCGCCAAGCCTGTATCTGCCAATTGCCTGCCCTCGCCTTCTGCTCTACACTGCACCGCATGAAGAAAACCTGTCTGCTCCTTTGCGCATGGCTTGCAAACACTGCCTTTTGCACCGTCGCCCAGGCTGAAATCTATAAAAGTGTTGATGAAAACGGCCACGTCACTTATTCCAACGTTCCCAGCAAAGGCGCGACCAAGCTGGAGATAGACCCACCAGCACCAGCCTCGACCACCCCGAAAGCCAGGCCGCAACAAGCCACGCCAAATAATTTCCCCCGCGTGGACAGCCAGACACAGAAAAAGCGCGATGACCAGCGCAAGAATATCCTGCTGGAAGAGCTGGAATCAGAAAAAGCCGCGCTGGAAGAAGCCAAGCGCGCCTATGCCGAAGGGGAATCTAAACCCGAGGTATATCGCGGGGCCAATGGAAAAACCTACCGCAATGTCGTAAAGTTCGAGGAGAAAATGCAGCGGTTGCAGGCCGATGTAGATGCACATGAGAAAAATGTGCAGCTTCTGCAAAAGGAGTTAGAGGCCTTTAAATAACACGGCTTCTGGCTGGCCTGGCTTTTGCTTAACATTAAGCCATGGAACACAAGATACCTCTATCGTTCGCCGGCCTGGAGCACCTGTCGACAGCTATCATCCTGCTCGACCGGCAACACCATGTTGTCTATGCCAATCCCGGCGCCGAAGTCTTATTTGCAATCAGCGCCAGGCAAATTGCCGGACTATCCATTTCACAAGTGTTCCCCGGCTGTTCCATTCTCGATTCAGCAATGGAGCATGCCCTTAAATACCATAGCCCGTTCCGCGAGCACGAATTCCCGATCACCACCCTGCGCCAGCAATCTTTCATCGTCACCTGCACCATTACGCCCGTGGAGCTTGCGCCTGCGGCCCTGGTGCTGGAATTCCAGCCTATGGACCACCAACTGCGCATTGCGCGCGAAGAGCGCATGCTCATCCAGCAGCAAGCCAACGCGGAACTGCTGCGCAACCTGGCCCATGAAATCCGTAATCCGCTTGGCGGCCTGCGCGGCGCGGCGCAATTGCTGGAACATGAATTGCCGCAAGTCAGCCTGCGCGAATATACCCAGGTGATCATCAAGGAAGCCGACCGGCTGCAACTGCTCATGGATAGGCTGCTGGTGCCGCACCGCGTGCCCAAGTACGAGCCGACCAACATCCATGAGGTGCTGGAGCGCGTGCGCAGCCTGTTGCTGGCGGAATCCCCGCGCGGCATACAGATCCGCCGCGATTACGATACCAGTTTGCCGGAACTGGTGGGCGACCGGGAGAAACTGATTCAGGCCGTGCTCAACATCGCCCGCAACGCGGTGCAAGCCATGCAGAATGCAGGGATGGAAATGCCAGAAATCATCTTCCGCACCCGCGCCGCGCGCCAGGTTACCTTGGCAAAGCAACGCTATCGGGTCGCCATCAAGTTGCAAATCATTGATAACGGCCCCGGCATTCCGCCCGACATCCGCGACCGCATTTTTTACCCGCTAGTGTCAGGCCATGAGGGCGGCACCGGGCTGGGCCTCACGCTCGCGCAAACCTTTATCACCCAGCACCATGGCATGATCGAATGCGAAAGCGAGCCGGGCCATACCTGCTTCACCATCCTGCTGCCTATAGAGAGCACGGTAATGAAAGCCTATATCCCCCGGCAATCCCACGAACAAAAACCCTAAAAAGCACAAGACATAGGTACACATCATGAAACCGATCTGGATATTAGATGACGACAAATCCATCCGCTGGGTCTTTGAAAAAGCCCTGGCCCGTACCGACATGGATTTCAAGACTTTCGCCTCGGTTCCGGAAGCGCTGAATGCGCTCACCCGCGAAGCGCCGCAAGTCATCGTCAGCGATATCCGCATGCCCAACGGCTCCGGGCTGGATTTCCTGCATGAGGTCAAACAACGCCATCCAGAAATCCCCGTGATCATCATGACCGCTTATTCCGATTTGGAAAGCGCAGTAGCAGCTTTTCAAGGCGGCGCATTTGAATATCTGGCCAAGCCTTTCGATGTAGACCAGGCCATCGACATCATCCGCCGCGCGGTGGAAGAAAGCATGCGCCAAGCCACGGAAACCGTTATCCAGGAAAAAACACCGGAAATCATCGGCCAGGCACCCGCCATGCAAGAGGTATTCCGCGCCATCGGGCGGCTAAGCCGCTCCCACTCCACCGTACTCATCAATGGTGAATCCGGCACCGGCAAGGAACTGGTTGCCAGCGCCCTGCACCGTCACAGCCCGCGCGCTGACAAACCCTTCATCGCCATCAACACCGCCGCCATCCCCAAAGATTTGCTGGAATCTGAATTATTCGGCCATGAGCGCGGCGCATTCACCGGCGCCCAGGCCGCGCGCCGTGGCCGTTTTGAACAAGCTGATGGCGGCACCTTGTTCCTCGATGAAATCGGCGACATGCCTGCCGACCTGCAAACCCGCCTGCTGCGTGTGCTCTGTGATGGCCAGTTCTATCGTATCGGCGGCCACCAGCCCGTCAAGGTCAATGTGCGCATCATCGCTGCCACTCATCAGGATCTGGAAGAAAGGGTCAAACAAGGCCTGTTCCGTGAAGACCTGTTCCACCGCCTCAACGTCATCCGCCTGCGCCTGCCGCCGCTGCGCGAACGCCGTGAGGATATTCCCCTGCTGGTGAAACACTTCCTGCAACACAGCGCGCAGGAGCTTGGCGTCGAAGCCAAGCAACCCTCGGTGGCCGCACTACGCTATCTCAGCACGCTGAACTGGAGCGGCAACGTGCGGCAACTGGAAAATGTCTGCCATTGGCTTACCGTCATGGCACCCGGGCAAAATATCGACATTGCCGACCTGCCGCCGGAACTCAAGGAAGACACCACACACCCTGCCGGCAATGCCTCATGGCAAATCGCGCTCGCCGCGGAAATCACCGATGCGCTCAACCGTGGCGAACACCACATCCTCGATAGCCGCACCCAGCAATTTGAACGCATCCTCATCACCCAGGCGCTGCACCACACTGGTGGACGCCGCATCGAAGCCGCCACCCAGTTAGGCATGGGCCGCAATACCTTGACTCGTAAGATTCAGGAGTTAGGAATAGAAGAATAAATAGCCTCTAAAGTGATAAACAATAAAAAACGGCACCCGAAGGTGCCGTTTTTACGATTGCTTTCTAAGCTAAATCTTGCGATTTAATCCTAGAAGAACAGGATCGCGCCAAGGCTGATGGTCTTGGCCTTGCCGTCTGTGTTAGCAGCAGCAGTGTCAACCTCAATCTTCTGGTGAGCGTATTCAGCAACCAGGTTCAGGCTCTTGGTCAGAGGGTGGTAAGCACCAACGATCCAGGACTTGTTCTCGTAGTCAGCACTGTTATTACGACCATCAGACTTGGTGATACCGTAGGATACACCCAGCTTGGTACCAACTTCTGGCAGCTTGTAAGTAGCTTGCAAATAGCCACCCTTATCCTTGGACTTACCATCAACAGTAGCAACACCATAGCTGGTGCTTAAAGCGTGACTAAGTTGCAAGCCATCACCCAGGCCACGGCCACTGTAGTAGTAACCAACCAGGCCGAAATCTGCTACGTTAGCCTTGGCACCCAGATCCCAGCCAGTGGTACGGTAGTCATCAACGGTAACACCACCAACAGTAGCTCCGTTATGCTTTTGGGAAATAAAACCAGCCCAAACCTTACCGGAAACATCACCAGCCCACTCATAGCTTACCTTACCATCAAAACCAAGTTCAGTCTTTTGATCGATAGAAGTAGCAGTATCATTCGTCAGACCTTCACGAGCTGCAACAGCAAAGCTGAAACCATTCCAGTTTGGAGATGCGTATTGGATTTGACCAATCCAGTCAGCGTAAACATAACCGGAGCCGATACGGCCCAGTGTGGAGTTACCAGCCCTGCCGCCGCCAACACCAACGCCCAACAGGGTCATGTCGGAGAGGATAGCGTCGGAACCGAACAGGCCGAGATCACGACCAGCCTTGATAGTACCCCAGGAAGCGTCACCGAAAGTCAAGTAAGCTTGACGAACGTTGATGCTGTTGTAATCATTACCGGAGGATTGACGAACGCCATCACCACCGTTCACACCTGTAAAGAATGTGAACTGGAATGCGATGTCCAGATCGTTCTGGCGAGTCTTACCACCGATACCGATAGCGGAAGGCAACAGACCTGTAGAGATCTGGTTGTTGTCGCCGTTAGTTCCATTTGCACCACGGAAAAGATCACCACTGTAGCGAGTGTTGGTGTAGTAAGCATTGACGTTACCACCGATGTCGATGGTCCAGTCGCCTGCTGGAATGATGATACCAGCGTTTGCTGCGGAAGCGCCGAATGCCAGTACGGCACCTGCAACTGCCAAGCCTAATTTCTTGTTCATGTATATCTCCTAATGCGTTTTAGTTAGCCTCTGATGTGGTATTACCCGATCAACAGAGGGTACTGCGCGACTTCTCATTGAAGAAGTTGGAGCCAGTATGCCAAAGCTGTTTCCATACCCGCAAGTGCTAATGTGGTTTTTTGATGATATTTCTATCCATGTGTTGCAATTACGCAACATAAAAACAATTTCCCCTGCAAGCTCAAAGAAAATTTATTTTCTGATGAGCTAGTTAGCATTTATTTCTAAGGGAAAAGGTGAATTGAAGAGGATGTCGTTGAGCAGAGCTCTCTCACCCACCATGCCATCCCGGCCTTGAGCCGGGAACTCATGAGGCCGCAGGAATACAACAAGATGCCAGATCCAATCCGGCATGACGGGGTGGTAGGCAGGGCAGCTCGAACCAACAGGAGCCTCAAAGCACAGTCACGATGGCAGGGCTTCCCATGGATTGAGCATCGCCACTCCTGTAGGTTGGAAATCCGCCACGTTCCGCGTGACAACAGTCATACCATGCACTAATGCTGTCGCTGCGATCAAGGCATCACGCTCGCTACGCTTATCGGGAATATGTAACCTGGCACAGCGTTGCGCAACTACGGTATCAATTGGCAGTGTTCTTCCAGAGAACTCTGGCAGCACATGCTGCTCAAGCCAGGAGCGTAGCAATGCTCCCTGGGTTGCATCCTTGCGCTCCATCGCCAGCACACCCGATTCCAATTCCATGATGGTGACAATAGAAACAAACAGTTCCGCTGCATCGATGCTTTCAGCCCATACGGCAACATTAGGGGCCGCTTTGCCAGCATGAATTTTCCGCAGCTCGGATACCACATTGGTATCAAGAATGTACATCATGAGAGATCAGCCGACTGGATTTCAATATTCGCACGTGGCGCTTCAAACTCGATATCGGCAACATCCGGCATTGCCAACGCATCAGCAATATTCCGCCGTTGCTTTGTGAGCCGCTGATAGTCCTCAAAACTCAACAATACATGGGCAGGTTTGCCGCGATCCGTGATGATTACGGGGCCGTTCCTGGCAGCTTTTTTTGCCCGCGTCACATCCTGATTCAGTTCCCTACTGGATAAGGTAGTCATCGTCATCACTGCACCTCAAACCCATTATAAATGTAGATATGTTGCTACAATTAATTAAAAAAGAGCAATAACCCACCGTCACTGATTACTCTCCTTCCATCCAGGGATTGATACAAGGTTTCAACGGCTTACAGGGAACAGTTTCCAGGCTACGCTTACAATACATAGCCTCAGCCTTTAGGATTATTCCGTGATGGAGAACAAACGCTGATGCTCGCGTATGGCGTAGCGGTCGGTCATGCCAGCAATGTAGTCGGCGATGACGCGGGGTTGCTTGTCAGGGTTTTCGGTTTGGTAGTCATCCGGCAGCAATCCGGGATCCGTCAGAAAGGCATTGAAAAGCTCTGCAATGATGCGGCGGGCCTTGGAGGTCATGCGGTTGACGCGGTAGTGGCGGTAAAGATTGCTGCGGAGGAAGCGTTTCAGCTCAAGCTGCTGCGCTTCGATAGCGGGACTAAAACCAATCAGAGGCGGCAGGTTGCGCACGTCATCCAGCGTCTTGGGCGCATGCGCGGCGATATTGCGGCGGCTTTGCTCGCAGAGATCAGTCACTAATATATGTATCATGCGCCGCACGGTTTCGTGGATAAGGCGACGGCCTGTGAGGTCGGGGTATCGCTGCTGCACAAGCGCATGCTGTTCGGCAAATAGCTGCACTTGTTCCAGTTGCTCCATGGTGATGAGGCCAGAACGCAGGCCGTCATCGACATCGTGGTTGTTGTAGGCGATTTCATCAGCCAGGTTGGCGACTTGCGCCTCCAGCGAGGGCTGCTGTTTGTTGAGAAAACGTTCGCCGACCTCACCCAGCAGTCGGGCATTGGGCAGTGAGCAATGCTTGAGGATACCTTCCCGGACTTCGAAGGTGAGATTGAGACCATCGAATTCCGCATAGCGCTGTTCGAGATGATCGACCACTCTGAGGGATTGCAGATTGTGCTCAAAGCCGCCGTATTCATGCATGCATTCATTGAGCTGGTCCTGCCCGGCGTGGCCAAACGGGGTGTGCCCCAAATCGTGGGCCAGCGCGATGGCTTCGATAAGGTCTTCATGCAAGTTGAGGTTGCGCGCGATAGCGCGGCCTATTTGGGCGACTTCGAGACTGTGGGTGAGGCGGGTACGAAACAGGTCACCTTCGTGGTTGATGAAGACCTGGGTTTTGTATTCCAGACGGCGAAAGGCGCCTGAGTGGATGATGCGGTCGCGGTCGCGCTGGAAATGGTTGCGCGTGGCCGGCGCAGGCTCATCATGCATCCGGCCTCGGCTATGCGCCGGGTCAGCCGCGTAAGGCACCAGTTCGCTCATGCAGGCACTGCCAGGGTTGCTTTCAGCAGCGCCATGTCGTAATCGCTGGTGACCAGCGATTTGCCGATACCTTGCTGGAGGACGAGGCGGATTTTTCCATCGACGACCTTCTTGTCCAACCCCATGAGATCGAGATAGCGTTCGACGCCTAGCGCAGGAGCTATCACCGGCAAGCGTGCCTCCTCAAAGATGGCGGAAATACGGCTGATATCGGCAGCATTGAGCCAACCCAGGCGACGGGAGAGGTCGGCCGCCATCATGGTGCCTGCCGCGACAGCTTCGCCGTGCAGCCAGACGCCGTAACCCATGGCGTTCTCGATGGCATGCCCGAACGTGTGGCCGAGATTGAGCAGAGCACGTTCGCCAGCCTCACGCTCATCTGCCGCGACGACTTCGGCCTTGTTTTCGCAGGAGCGGTAAATGGCGTAGCTCATGGCTGCGGTGTCGAGCGCGAGCAGCTTCTGCATGTTGACTTCCTGCCATTTGAAGAATGGCTCATCACGGATGAGGCCATATTTGATAACTTCGGCCAACCCCGCCGAGAGTTCACGCTCAGGCAGTGTGCTGAGGGTGTCGATATCCGCCAGCACCAGTTGCGGCTGGTAGAACGCACCTATCATGTTCTTGCCGAGTGGGTGGTTGATACCGGTCTTGCCGCCGACGGAGGAGTCCACCTGCGACAGCAAGGTGGTCGGTACCTGAATAAACGGCACGCCGCGCAGGTAAGTCGCCGCCGCATAACCAGCCAGGTCACCAATGACGCCCCCGCCCAGCGCAATGACGGTGGTGCTGCGCTCGCAGCGGTTTTCCAGCAGCGCATCGTAAATCAGGTTGAGCGTGGCAGCATTTTTGTAGGCTTCACCATCCGGCAACACGATGGAGATGACCTTGACGCCTGCGTCACGCAAAGGCTGGGCCAGCTTCTCCAGATAAAGCGGCGCGACCGTGGTATTGGTGACAATGGCAACCTGCTTGCGCTTGAGGTAAGGCAGGATCAATTCCGGCTGGGTTAGCAGACCACGGCCAATATGGATGGGATAAGAGCGCTCGCCCAGAGCTACATGTAGTGTTTGCATAGCGTTATAAAGTCAAAAGTTTCTGTTCGATATAGTGAACGATGGTATTCACGGATTGGCCACCCGTATCCACGGTAATGGAGGCTATTTCCCGATACAAGGGGTCACGCTGGGCAAACAGCTCTTCCAGCTTCTTGCGTGGGTTGCCATTTTGCAGCAAGGGGCGGTTTTTGTCGTTGCGCGTGCGCTGCCATAGCTCATGCACATTGGCCCGCAAGTAGATGACTGTACCATTTTCCTTGAGCTGCTTACGGTTTTCAGGCAACAGCACTGCACCTCCGCCAGTGGCCAGGACAATATCCTGCATCCGGCTTAACTCTTCTATCACCGAAGCTTCACGTCTGCGGAAGCCATCTTCTTTCTCCAGTTCGAAGATAACCGGAATGCTCACGCCGGTGCGGCGCTCGATTTCATGATCGCTATCGTAAAAGGTTTTTTTGAGGTGCTTGGCAATAATCCGGCCTATGGTGGTTTTACCTGCTCCCATTAAGCCTACAAAGAAAATATTGGATGCCATAAAAAATGCTCGCCGTACACAAGCGAGCATTTTAAGGGAATATGGCCCTGCTGTCAGATATGACAAAAGGCTGGCTGACCCGATATCCGTGACAGCCAGCTTTGGCGATCAATGCAGCGACAGACTTTCGTCCATCACCTTTGGTGTGATGAAGATCAGCAACTCGGTCTTGTCGCTTTGCTTGGTCCGGCGCTTGAACACATTGCCTACAAAGGGCAGATCACCGAAGAATGGCACCTTGTCCACATCATTACGCTCAGTTTGCTCATAAATGCCACCGAGAACCGCTGTTTCGCCATTGGCAACCAGTACCTGGGTCTGCACTCGCTGCGTGTCGATGGAAGGCACAGTGTTGAACACCTGGCCAACCTTGTCCTTCTTCACTTCCAGATCCATGATGATTTTTTCGTCTGGCGTAATTTGCGGTGTCACTTCCAGGCTTAGCGAAGCATTCTTGAACTGCACTGCAGTCGCGCCGCTACTCGTGGACTGCTGATATGGAATTTGCGTGCCTTGCTCGATGATGGCCTTTTGCTGATTGGCGGTTGTGACACGTGGACTGGAAACGATCTTGCCACGCTGGTCGGTTTCCAGTGCAGACAATTCAAGATTGAGCAGGAAACCGGCTGGCAGACGGAACAGACTGAAGGCAAAGTTACCAAAGGCATTGGCCACCGGCAGGTTCACGTTCAGGTCTTGCGCGCCATCGGGGCTGACACCCACACCCACTGTTCCTGGAATGCTTGTCGTTGCCAGTGTAGAGGAGCCAATACGGTTGGCGATGGTTTCAGTAATCATGCCCGTCGTGGGGTCCACGGTTCGCTGGGTAATGGTGTTGCCCAGCGTGCCGCTGGAGCCATATCTGGTATTGCCGCTCGTCTGCTGTTTCTGCACACCGAAACGCGCGCCCAGGCTGCGGCCAAATCTTTCATCCGCAATCACCAACCGCGATTCGATCATGACCTGCTTCACAGGAATATCAATCTTGTTGATGATGCTCTGAATTTCCTCAAGGTGTTTGGCGGTATCCTGCACAAACACGGTATTGGTACGCACATCAACAACCGCACTGCCACGCTTGGAAAGGATTTTCTGCTTGCTGTCGCTGATGATGTTTTTGAAATTCTCGGCTTTTTGATAGCGCAGGGTGAATACTTCAGTGCGCATGGGTTCGAGATCCTCGATCTGCTGGCTGGCTTCCAGTGCGAGCTTTTCCTTGGCGGCTACTTCGTCAGAAGGCGCTACCCAGATCACATTGCCAGTCTTGCGCTGGGTCAAACCCTTGCTGGACATAATAATGTCCAGCGCCTGGTCCCAAGGCACATCTTTCAGGCGCAAGGTGAGATTGCCAGTCACTGTGTCACTGGTCACAATATTCAGGCCGGTAAAGTCGGCAATCACCTGCAATACGGAACGCACGTCGATATTCTGGAAATTAAGCGAGAGCTTTTCACCGGCATAGCCAGGCTTGGAGCTTTGCACCAATTTATTAGGGTCTTCCACCACGGGACGGATATCGATGATGAAGCGCTTGTCTGCCTGATAGGCGGATTGCTCCCACATGCCCTTGGGCTCGATCACCATGCGGGTGTTGTTACCCTGCTTCATGGCATCGACATACAATACCGGAGTATTGAAGTTGACCACATTGAGGCGACGCTGCAAGTTCTGCGGCAGGTCGGTGTTGATGAAATCTACTACCACTGTCTTACCCTGTTGGCGAATATCAATACCGGCAGCGGCATCGGACAGGTCAACAATGATGCGGCCCTCGCCATTTTTGCCACGCATGAAATCGATATTGTTCAGCGCGTGGAATTTTTCCCCTGCCTTGGCTTCCGCAAAACGCGACACTGTATTCTGATTGTTTGTCGCAACGTCGCCTGCTTGCAGGATGATGGTGGTTTCACGGCCCTGGGTTGTGGTGTTGTAAGCTACCATCTTGGCAAGGTTGAGCACCATGCGGGTTCTATCCTTGGCCTGTGCCAGATTCACCACCTTAAGCACGCCTTGCCCGGCTTGCAGGCTGTTCTTTCCCAAACCATTGCCGACTGCGGGAAAATCCAGCGCAATACGCGAAGGGTTGTTCAAGGTAAAGCCCGCAGGAGGATTTGCCAGTGGCTCAGTTGTTTGCACCTGAATAGCTACCCTGCCGCCAGACATCGCCACAAAATCAATCTTCTCGATTTTGTTGGCGAATTCGTCCCCTTGTTCCCCTGCCGCCTGCGCCACCAGCGTAGCCAGCAGAAATATCAGGCCAGTAGCCCACTTTATCATTCTCATTGTGCTCACCCTCAATCCTGCAATTCAATACTGGTAGTACGCTCTATCCAGTCACCGCTCAATTCATCCTGGATAATTTCCATGAGCGTCACACCATTTTCACTAATGTCAGTCACCTTGCCAAAATTCTGGCCCATATAACCACCTACTTTAATCTGCTGAACCAGATTTTCCGGTGTCAGGATCAAGGCATATTTCAATTTATCCTTCGACAGAGAACCTACAAACTTTAGGCTTTCCAGCGGAAATCCCTCCAGCGGCTCACGCGGGCGATTCATATTTGGCTGCAGGCTGCTGCGAGAGTTGACAATCTTGCGCGCCTTGAATGGATCATTCAGCACACCATCTGCATTATAGGTGGCAGCAGTATAAGGTTTGACTTCAGGCAACGGCTCTATGCGTGCATGCATATCATTACCCGCCTCGCGAATGAATTGATCGAGGTCATCCCCCTTCCCATCACCGCAAGCAGTCAACAGCAGACATATCGACAGCACGACAACATGCATGCATCGCCCAGGCTCATGCCGGAATCTCATGCTCATGGCCTTCATTTACGTGCCTCTTTCTTTTCCGCCTGCTTCTTGCTGGCAATTTCGTTTGCGTCCAGATAACGATAGGTACGGGCCACAGCCTCGATGACCAGCTTGCCATCCTTGTTATCCTTGCCAGGCGGATTAATGACGACATCATTAAGGGTCACGATGCGGGGCAATCTTGCGATATCGCCCGCAAATTCACCCAGATCATGGTAAGCGCCCGTCACCTTGATGGAGATCGGCATTTCAGCATAAAAATCGGCAATAACTTCCTGACCTGGTTTAAACAATTCAAACTCCAGGCCACGCTCCAGGCCGGCCTGGTTGATATCAGTGAGCAAGCCATCCATTTGCGAGCGGTCTGGAAGTTGCTTGACCAGCGCCCCGAACGTGCGCTCGATTTCCACCATTTGCTGTTTGTAGGCATCTAGGTTGATGGCCTGGCGCTTCTTAGAAAGGAAGGTCTCGCGCAACTCGGTTTCCTTTGCGCGCGCCTGATCCAGTTCTTCCATGGTTGGGCTCCAGAAAAACCAGTAGCCTGCGATCACGATTACCACAAACAACAATCCCAGCAATACACCCTTGACCGGCCAGGGCAGGCTACCGGCATTTTTCAGGTCGATATTGTTAAAATCCTGTAACTTCACAGTGCACCGCCTTTCTGCGCGGCAGGCGCATCGTCATCATGGGAGGATGGCGCTTTCAACTGCACTGTCACGGTAAAGTTATTCTGCCTGATACCATTCGCCACAACTGTCTTGATTTCCACCAGATTGGGGGATTGCAGCCAGTTTGAACCAGACAAGTTACGCACCAGAGTTGCCACCCGCGCATTGGTATCCGCCACGCCTTCCAACGTCACCAATCCGCCCTGTTGCTTGAGCGCCCGGAGATACATGCCTTCGGGTAGCTGGCGGCTGATCTCGTCCAGCATCATGACCGACTGGCTGCGGTTCACCTGGAGATTTTCCACGATCTGCTTGCGGTCGAGTACATTGCGGATCTGGGTCTTGAGTTCCTTGATTTCGGCAATCTGCTGATCAAGACTAGCACTCGCAGCTTCGAGCCGGGTATTGCGATTCTGTTGTGCATCCAGTTTGCCGCCAAGAATCGTGCTGCCGAGAAATACGATGGCTGCAGCAGCTGCCGCCGTGAATGCCAGCATAAGATTGAATTCGCGTTGCCGTTCGGCACGGCGAATCTGGCGATGGGGAAGAAGGTTGATCCTGACCATTTAATCGAACCTCCGCATGGCCAAGCCACAAGCAATCATCAAGGCTGGCGCATCCGCAATGACCTGCTGCTGCTTGAGCCGGGAATTGACCGTCATCCGGCTAAAAGGGTTGGCAATCACGGTATTGGCCTGGGTTTTTTCCTGAACCAGCGATGCCAGACCGGGAATCGAGGCGCAACCGCCTGCCAGCAGGATATGCTCCACTTTGTTGTATTGGGTTGAATTGGTGAAAAATTGCAGACTGCGCATTACTTCCTGCGTGAGAGACTCCACAAAAGGCTGCAATACTTCGCTCTCATAGCTGTCCGGGAGGCCACCATTACGCTTGGCAATTTCAGCCTCTTCGGTGGAGACGCCAAAACGACGCTGGATTTCCAGTGTGAGCTGATAGCCGCCGAACGCTTGCTCGCGGCTATGCACCAACTGACCATCGTGGAAAACATAGACGTTGGTCATGACATTGCCCACATCCACTACCATGACGGTTTGCCCTTTGCCAGACTTGGGCAGCTCAGTGGCTGCCAGCAAAAAAGCCGCTTCCGTGGCATATGACTCGACATCGACGACAGCCACCTTGAGACCGGCGCCTTCCGCAGCCGCTACCCGGTCTTCGATCTTTTCCTTGCGTGAGGCGGCGATCAAGACTTCAACCTCATCAGGGTTGCCCGGTGCCGGCCCTATCACCTGGAAATCAATGTTCACTTCGTCCAGCGGAAAGGGAATATATTGGTTGGCTTCAGACTCAACCTGGAACTCCATATCCTCTTCACGCATCCCACCCTGCATGATGACTTTTTTGGTGATGACGGCAGTCGCAGGCAAGGCAAGCGCCACGCGCTTTTCACGAGTGGACAACAGTTTCCAGGCTCGCTTGACGGCATCGACCACCAGGTCGAGGCCTACAATATTGCCATCCACGACAGCATCCTTGGACATGGCGGCAACAGCATAACCCTGCAGGTGATAAGCCCCCTTGCTCCCCTGTGTCAGCTCGACCATCTTGACCGAACCAGAACTGATATCAACCCCAATCAGCGGCTTTGAACGCTCTGAGAAAAAGTCGAATTTCAAACGAAATTCCCTTTCCAATACGGTTAGTTATAATCTTACTTCTATAATTTACTTTAGATGCTAGCAACAACCATCTCGCAAGTCAAAGCAGATTAATTTGATTTTAAAACATGGTAATGCCTCTTATAATAACGGCGTCTGTTATGAATACTGAACCCTAAATCAATGCTCCCGAAAAAATGGTGGCAGTTCCTGATCCTCACCGGCGTCATTCTGGGATTGGTGGCAACTGCCCTGGTGGCGCTAGCTGCCACATTGATCTATCCTGAACTCCCTTCGCTGGAGGCCTTGACTGACTATAAGCCCAAGGTTCCAATGCGGGTCTATTCCGAGGACGGCCATCTGATCGGCGAGTTTGGCGAAGAGCGCCGCGCCTTCATCAGCATCAATGACACGCCCAAAATCCTCAAGCAGGCCATCCTGTCTGCAGAGGACGAACGCTTTTACCAGCACGGTGGGATTGATACATTGGGCATCCTGCGCGCCGCCATTTCCAACGTCGTTTCGGGCAGTTTCAAGGAAGGCGCGAGCACTATCACCATGCAGGTCGCGCGCAATTTCTTTCTCTCCCGCGAAAAAACCGCGACCCGCAAACTCAGCGAGGCATTACTTTCCATCAAGATCGAGCACAGCCTGACCAAGGATCAGATCCTGGAGCTGTATATCAACCAGATCTACCTCGGCCATCGTTCCTACGGTTTTGCTGCCGCTTCACAGGTGTATTACGGCAAGCCATTGAACCAGCTCAGTATTGCAGAAGCTGCCATGTTGGCAGGCCTACCGAAGGCGCCCTCCCGCTACAACCCATTTGCCAATCCCAAGCGCGCCGAGGCTCGGCAGCGCTATGTGCTGCGCCGCATGAAAGATCTCCATTTCATCACGCCACAACAGTATGAGACCGCGCTGAAAGAGCCTCACCGTTTCCGTAAATCACGCCAGATACGTGAATTATCCGCCGACTATGTAGCAGAAATCGTGCGCCAGGCCATGTATGAACGTTACAAGGACGATATTTACAGCAGCGGCCTCAAGATTTACACCACGATCCGCAAGAGCAACCAGGAAGCAGCAAACCGTGCCATTTTGCAGGGCATCGTCGACTATGACCGCCGCCATGGCTATCGCGGCCCGGAAAAAACCGTCACGCCGGGCGCCAATGAGCCAGGCAATGGTACTTGGCTGGATAATGCGCTTGATGATCTGGAAAGCTTCCAGGGCATGATTCCCGCTGTCGTAACCAAGGCAACACCACAGATAGTAAGCGTTTACTCCAAAAACGGCAGCAATATCGATATCAGTGGCGACGGTCTTGCCTTCGTGAAAAAACAACTGGAAGAAAAAGACGCTGCAAAACGCACGATCAAACCGGGAGCAGTGATTCGCATCATGCACCAGGGCGATAAATGGCATATCGTGCAATTGCCACAGGCCGAGGCAGCGTTAGTGGCGCTGGATCCTGATACCGGCGCAGTCCACGCACTGGTGGGTGGTTTCGATTTCAACCGCAACAAATTCAACCACGTGACGCAGGCATGGCGACAGCCAGGTTCCAGCTTCAAGCCTTTCATCTACTCTGCTGCACTGGAAAAAGGCCTTACGCCCGCAAGCATGATAGAGGATGAGCCGATCTCGATTTCCGCACGCGAAACAGGCAGCGGCTCATCATGGGAGCCCAAGAACTATGACCGTAAGTATGATGGCCCAGTGCGCATGCGTACCGCATTGGTCAAGTCCAAGAATATGGTCTCCATCCGCATCCTTGAGGGTATAGGCGTCAACTACGCGCAGGATTACATCACGCGCTTCGGCTTCTCCCCGAAAGATCATCCTCCATATCTGGCCATGGCACTGGGAGCAGGCTCCGTCACTCCCTGGCAAATGTCCGGCGCCTACGCCGTCTTTGCCAATGGCGGCTACCGCGTCAAGCCGTATATCATCGATAAGGTGGTGGACAGCCGAGGAAAGGTGCTGGAGCAATCCAGGCCATTGCTGGCTGGCAAGGGCGCACCACGCGTGATTGATGGCCGCAATGCCTTCATCATGAATACCATGCTCCAAGATGTCGTCCGTCTGGGCACTGCCACTCGCGCCCGCAGCCTTGGCCGCTCTGACCTCGCTGGCAAGACTGGCACCACCAACAACCAGATCGACGCCTGGTTTGCAGGCTACAGCCCCAAGCATGTCGCTATCACCTGGATGGGCTACGACAAGCCAAAATCCCTTGGTAGTCTGGAAACCGGTGGCAAGGCTGCATTACCAATCTGGATAGACTACATGAGCACCGCACTGAAGAATGTACCGGAAGTGACCCCGATCATTCCTGAAGGGGTGAGCGCCATCCGTATCGACCCCGCGACTGGCATACGCGCCAAGGATGAGACTGGTATCGTGGAATATTTCTATCATGAGTTCCCGCCGGAGGAACCCGACGAAGAGCCCGCTTTCTCCCCTATTCCCGGCTTCCCCATCCCCGGGCATGGATCGACCCATCCCACAGAAAAACAGGAAACCCAGCCTCCAAGGCCAGACCAGCTCTTTTAAATTTGCCCACGGGCAATTTCATTCATCGGCCTGGAAAGAGTATTTGCATCATGGCAAAAGACAGTGGCAATCGCCAATCACAATTACGTCAGCGTATCGCGCAGGTCGCCGCCCAGATGATGGCGGAAGAGGGCATTGCCGATTATGCCCACGCCAAACGCAAGGCCGGGCGGCAGCTCGGCATCACCGATACGCAATGCATGCCGACCAATAGCGAAATCGAGGAAGAAATCCGGCTTTATCACGATATCTACAACAGCGACGAGCAGCCCGAAGCCCTGCTGCAACTGCGCAAGGACGCCCTGCTGGTCATGCAGCTGCTGGAACGCTTCAATCCACTTCTGACCGGCCCGGTGCTGGACGGTACCGCAGGTAAATACGCTGAGACTCATATTCACCTGTTTGCCGACAGTCTGAAGGAAGTAGAGATATTCCTGCTCAACCAGCAAATTCCCTATATTACGGATGAAAAATCGTACCGCGTCAGCGAACGCCGCAGCGCGGACAGGAAAAAAGTGCCGGTATTCACGCTGGACGGCCCCAATGGCCTGATCCGGCTCAGCGTGTTCGAAACCGACGATATGCGCATCTCTACCAAAAGCCCAGTCAACGGCAGCAATGCCAACCGCGCCAACGCGGAAACCTTGAATAATCTGATCCGGCAAAGCGAAACGCCTACCGCACTTTAGCGCCAGGACTAGAAATACTCCGGACTTGCTGAGTAACCTGCAAAAAAATGCCGACTCAACGTCGGCATAACTATTATCATCAGAAAGTAAGGATAAATCTGCGCTTATCGCTTCAACCACCGCGCGATGTCCATCGCATAATAAGTCAGGATGCCATCAGCGCCTGCACGCTTGAATCCCAGCATTGCCTCCATTACCACTGCCCTCTCATCCAGCCAGCCGTTCTGCGCTGCCGCTTTGAGCATGGCGTATTCGCCACTCACATGATAGGCATAGGTTGGCACCCCGAATTCCTGCTTCACGCGGCGCACAATATCGAGATAAGGCATGCCGGGCTTGACCATGACCATATCCGCACCTTCCTCTAGATCCAGCGCGACTTCACGTAGCGCTTCATCGGAATTCGCTGGATCCATCTGGTAATTGTATTTATTGCCCTTGCCCAGGTTGGCGGAAGAACCCACGGCATCGCGAAACGGGCCATAGAAAGCGGAGGCATACTTGGCCGAATAGGCCAGGATACGCGTATGAATATGACCTGCCTCCTCCAGCGCATCGCGGATCGCGCCGATGCGCCCGTCCATCATATCCGAAGGCGCCACGACGTCCGCGCCCGCCTCGGCATGGCACAAGGCCTGTTTCACCAGGATCGCCACAGTCTCGTCATTGAGTACATAGCCGGTATCATCGATAACGCCGTCCTGCCCATGCGTGGTGTAAGGGTCCAGCGCAACATCGGTGATAATGCCCAGCTCGGGATAAGCCGCCTTGAGCGCACGCACCGTGCGCGGCACCAATCCATCTGGATTCCAGGCCTCATCTGCGGCCAGGCTTTTGTATTGCTGGCCGACTACAGGGAACAAGGCCAGCGCGGGGATACCGAGCGCCACGCATTCCGCAGCCGTTTCCAGCAGGCGCTCTATGCTTTGGCGCTGCACGCCGGGCATGGAGGCGACTTCCTCGACCCGGTTTTCCCCTTCCAGCACAAATACCGGATAGATCAGGTCATTCGTCGTCAGCACATGCTCCTGCATCAGGCGGCGCGAAAAAGTGTCCCGGCGCATGCGGCGCGGACGGATGGCGAGAAATTGACGTGAGGATTCACTCATCTGGAACTCCTTATGCAAACACCTGTGCAAGAGCCAAGCCTGGGTCCGGCTGTCGCATGAACGCCTCGCCGACGAGGAAGGTATGGACGGCATGGCTGCGCATCAGCGCAACATCTTCCGATGTGAAAATACCGGATTCCGTCACCACGGTCTTGCCCGCCGGAATACGCGGCAACAGGGAAAGCGTGGTATCCAGCGTCACCTCGAAAGTGCGCAGGTTGCGGTTGTTGATACCGAGCAGCGGCGTCTGCAACTGCAGGGCCTGTTCCAGTTCCTCACCGTTATGCACTTCCACCAGCACACTCATGCCCAGCCTGCGCGCCACATCTTCCAGCTCGCGCATTTGCGCCAGATCCAGCGCTGCGGCAATCAACAAGATACAGTCTGCGCTCATCGCGCGGGCCTCGTACACCTGATACGGGTCTATCATGAAATCCTTGCGCAGCACGGGAATGCTACAGGCTGCGCGCGCAGCCTTGAGGTAGTCCGCGCTGCCCTGAAAGAATTGCTCATCCGTCAATACGGAAAGGCAGGCAGCGCCATGTCTGGCATAGCTGGCAGCAATTTCCGCCGGGCGAAAATCCTCGCGGATCACACCCTTGGAAGGACTGGCCTTCTTGATTTCGGCAATGACAGCCGCCTTGCCTGCGGCAATTTTCTCATGGATCGCGCCAAGGAAATCCCTGGGAGCAGGCTGCGCCAGCGCCTCGGCTTCAATGGCCACCTGCGGCTTCTGCTGCTGCGCCGCCGTAATTTCCGCGCGTTTTACTTCAAGTATCCTGTTGAGTATGTCTGACATTGCCCTGCACCGCTTTCGTTCTGATTACTGATAAAGTCTGCCGCCGTAGCGCAACCATCCTGCCGCATGACGTCCACGCGGATCATGATGAGTCCAATGTATGACTCCACCCTTGGCATTCCATTCATAAATACCGTTGAATTCCACATCGTCGCCCACTTTCAGCCCTTCCAACCGGGGAGCAAGATCGATATTGTGCGCTACGAGCACCGTCATGCCGTTCTCCAGCTTGAGAATGAAACGCTGATGACGGCTGCCGTCGTTATCATCCGCCAGCACCTTGGCGACCACTCCGTGGGACTGCACGGCGACATTGTGTTCGCGCTGTCGGAAAGCCTGTTCGATGCGCTGGGCAGCATCTGAAAGTACCTGGCTCGTAACCGGGGACTGCTCTGTGACAGATGGAGGCGCCGTCGTATCCTGGCTGCCAAAATGATAGAACGTGTAGGTGACCGCAATCGCGGCCACCAGCAACAAACGCATCATGATGCCTGGCTCAGCGCCTTCAACTGTTCCAATTTGGCCAGCGCGGCGCGAGAATCCAGCGACGCTGCCGCCTGGTCGATACCCGCCTGTAGATCCGGCGCCAGGCCGGAAACGTAAATCGCCGCACCGGCATTCAGCAGCACGATATCCCGCGCCGGTCCGGTTTCGCCGCGCAACAGGCCAAGGATGATCTCACTGGAGTGCTGAGCATTTTCCACGCGGATGCTGTTGATATCATGTAATGGCATGCCGAATTGGGTGGGGTTTAGCGTATATTCGTGTACTGCGCCATCCTTAAGCTCGGCGACATAGGTATCCGCTGCAAAGGAGATTTCATCCATTTCATCCGCACTATGCACTACCATCACATGCTCACTACCCAGTTGTTTCAAGGTACGCGCCAGCAGGCTGACCAGATCGCGGTGGAACACGCCCATCACCTGGCGCTTGGCGCCTGCCGGATTGGTCATCGGCCCCAGCAGGTTGAACATGGTGCGCACACCCAGCTCGCGGCGCACAGGTGCTGCATATTTCATGGCGGCATGATGGTTGGGCGCGAACATGAAACCGATGCCAGCCTCATCCACGCAGCGTGCCACCTGTTCCGGCGTCAGGCTGATGTTCACGCCCAAAGCCTCCAGTACATCCGCAGAACCGCTCTTGGAGGAAGCCGCCCGCCCGCCATGCTTGGCGATTCTTGCACCCGCCCCCGCCGCGACAAAGGCTGATGCCGTCGATACATTAAACGCCTTGTTGGGCGCGCCACCCGTGCCACAGGTATCAATCAGGTGCCGGGTATCCGCCACCACCACCTTGCTCGATAGCTCACGCATTACCTGGGCGCACGCAGCAATTTCCTCCACCGTCTCGCCCTTGACGCGCAAACCGGCGAGAAAACCCGCGATCTGGACAGTAGTAAATGTCCCGCTCATGATCTGCTGCATGACATCCAGCATTTCCTCATGGCTGAAATCTACATGGTCGATCAGCTTCTGCAAGGCATCTTTGGCGGTAATACTCATCAATAGGCTTTCAGGAAATTGTCCAGCAGCTCATGGCCGTACTGGGTGAGAATGGATTCCGGGTGGAACTGCACGCCCTCGACCGGCAACGTCTTGTGGCGTACGCCCATAATCTCGCCATCCTCGGTCCAGGCGGTGATTTCCAGACAATCCGGCAGGGTTTCGCGCTCAATCACCAGCGAATGGTAGCGCGTCGCCGTATAGGGATTGGGTAGCCCACGGAACACGCCTATATCGGCATGATGTATTTCCGAGGTCTTGCCGTGCATGAGCTGCTTGGCATGCACAATCCTGCCGCCAAACGCCTGTCCAATGCTCTGATGGCCCAAGCACACGCCCAGAATGGGAATCTTGCCCGCAAACTCATGAATCAGCGGCACGGAGATGCCCGCCTCGTTCGGTGTGCACGGGCCGGGAGAAACCACGATATGGCGGGGATTCAGCTCAGCCACGCGTGCCAGGTCGATTTCGTCGTTGCGGTAGACCTGCACATCCTGGTCCAGCTCACCCAGGTATTGCACGAGGTTGTAGGTAAATGAATCGTAGTTATCCAGCATCAACAGCATAATGTTGTTCCTTCATCGCTTGAGTCAGCCATGCGCTGCCCGCTATCCGTCATACGGCCTGCAAACGGGGCGCACAACGAGCATGACCAGAGAATCTTGCATCACTACCAAGGCAGCCTGTGGCCGCATGATTACGTCCTGTTGTCCAGCCCGGCCTGCACAATTTCCGCAGCACGCAGCACTGCCCTGGCCTTGTTCTGGGTTTCCACCCATTCGCTCTCAGGCACGGAATCCGCCACAATGCCAGCACCCGCCTGGGAGTACAGCATGCCGTCCTTGAGCACACCGGTGCGAATGGCGATCGCAAGATCCATATCGCCATTGAAGCCAAGGTAGCCCACCGCTCCACCGTAAATACCGCGCTTGCTGGGCTCCAGCTCGTCGATGATTTCCATGGCCCTGACCTTGGGCGCGCCACTAAGCGTGCCAGCAGGAAACGCCGCCTTGAGCACATCAATGGCATGTAGGTTCGGCTTAAGCTTGCCTTCCACATTGGAAACAATGTGCATGACGTGAGAGTAACGCTCTATCATCATATTGTCTGTCACGCGCACACTGCCCGTCTGCGCCACGCGGCCTACATCATTGCGTCCCAGGTCCATCAATTGCACGTGCTCGGCGATTTCCTTGGGATCAGCCAGCAATTCTTCAGCCAATGCCTGGTCTTCTTCCCGTGTTTTGCCGCGTGGACGGGTACCTGCAATGGGGCGCGACGTCACAGTACCGTCTTCCAGCCGCACCAGGATTTCCGGCGAAGCGCCAACCACGTGATGATCACCCATATCGTAATAGAACATATACGGCGAAGGATTGAGGCTGCGCAAAGCACGGTATAGAGAGAGCGGGTCCGCATTGAACGGCTTGGCCATGCGCTGCGACAGCACCACCTGCATGATGTCGCCGTCGACAATATATTGCTTGGCACGGGCCACGGCATCCTTGAATTCCTGCTCGCCGAATTCGGAATGGGCGTCCGTAGCCGCCATCGCGGATGCGTGCGGAATGGCGACCGGCTGACGCAACTGCTGCACCAGCGCTTGCATGCGCTGCAGGCCGTGCTGGTAAGCATCGGGCTTGGCCGGGTCAGCATAGACAATAAAATATAGCTTACCGGACAAATTATCCACGACCGCCAGCTCTTCCGAGACCATAAGCAGGATGTCAGGCACGCCTAGCGCATCCGGCTTGGCGGCATCCGCCAGGCGACGCTCGATGTAGCGTATGGTCTCGTAGCCGAAATAGCCTGCCAGCCCGCCGGTGAAACGCGGCAAGCCCTGATAAGGCGGAATACGGAACCTGGCCTGATAGGACTGGATAAAGTCCAGCGGATTGACATCACTGGTTTCTTCAACCATCTGCCCGTTTTCCAGCACCTGCACCACAGCGCCGCGTACTTCGATGCGCGTATGCGCAGGCAGGCCGATAATGGAATAGCGGCCAAAACGCTCTCCACCCTGGACGGATTCAAGCAAATAGGAAAACGGCCGATTGGCCAGTTTGAGGTAAAGCGATAAAGGCGTATCGAGATCGGAAAAAGTCTCGACGACCAATGGAATGCGGTTGTAGCCCTGGCTTGCCAGAGCGTCAAAGTCCCGTTGACTGATGGTTTGCAGCATAAAAACTCCCGAATCCTGAAAAAAGTTGATTATTCAAGGTGTCGCCCACGGTACAGCCGTGAGCATGAAACATGGTTATTTCAGCGCCACCATCGCCAACTGACACATTGATTCAGGATTCGGGTTTTCATATGCTTTACGTTCTACTGCTTATACTTTAGCCAATTCAGCACGCAATTCGCTGATGACGGTGTTGTAACGGTTAGGATCAGTGTCCTTGCCTGCGCCGAACACAGCGGAGCCCGCCACGAAAGTATCAGCGCCTGCGCGGGCGATGTCAGCAATATTAGCCGGGTTCACGCCGCCGTCGATTTCCAGCCAGATTTCACGGCCGGTCTTCTCGGTGTAGGCATCGATACGGGCGCGCGCTTCACGCAGCTTGTCCAACGTGCCGGGGATGAACTTCTGGCCGCCGAAACCGGGGTTCACGGACATCAGCAGAACCATGTCCACCTTGTCCATCACGTAGTCCAGATAGGACAGCGGTGTGGCCGGATTGAACACCAGGCCGGATTTACAGCCCTGATCGCGGATCAGGGACAGGCTGCGGTCGATATGGTCGGAAGCTTCCGGGTGGAAAGTAATGATGTTGGCGCCTGCCTTGGCAAAGTCAGGAATGATGCGGTCAACCGGCTTCACCATCAGGTGCACGTCGATAATGGCATCGGTAATAGGGCGGATCGCTTCACATACCAGCGGGCCAATGGTCAGGTTGGGAACATAGTGGTTGTCCATCACATCAAAGTGGACGATATCCGCACCGGAAGTGATGACATCAGTGATTTCCTGGCCCAGCTTGGCAAAGTTGGCAGACAGGATACTAGGTGCAATTCTGAATGGTTTAGCCATGATATTCAAAGTCGTATCGTAAAAAATGGTTATTCTAACCGAAAACGCGCCAATACACTTGGCCTCAGCCCCTTGTCCCGCAAAATCCAGCATCCATTGCGCTCATCACCGGAGGTCAAAAGCCGTGGGGTGACTATGCCACACCCTTACATACAATGCTCTGTCGTCGAAGCGAACCATCAATCCAAGCGCTGCAAAACAGAGTATGATAACAGGCTGCCGCATACAATCGCCCCGAGCTTAATTGCTTGAAATTGTTGCCTAAGCTGCCGCGATACAGGAAAATTGCAGGATGCATTTATTTACAGTCGGCGTCAATCACATGACCGCGCCAGTTTCGATACGTGAGAACGTCGCCTTTCAGAACGAGCATCTCGGGCTCGCGTTGCGCGACCTCAACTCTCACGGCGTGAGCGAAGCGGCCATCTTGTCGACCTGTAACCGCACCGAAGTCTACTGCAACACCGACGACCCGCAAAAAGCCCTGGAATGGCTGGCTGGCTACCATCAGTTGCAACCCAAGGCCATAGAGCCCTATATGTATACCCTCCCCCAGCAGGAAGCCGTCAAGCACGCCTTCCGCGTGGCATCCGGGCTGGATTCCATGGTGCTGGGCGAGGCGCAGATCCTCGGCCAGATGAAGCAGGCCGTGCGTATCGCGGAAAATGCCGGCACGCTGGGCACATTGCTGCACAAGCTGTTTCAGCGCACCTTCTCGGTTGCCAAGGAAGTGCGCACCAACACCAATATCGGCGCGAATTCCGTCTCGCTCGCCGCCGCAGCCACCCGGCTGGCCCAGCGCATTTTCGGGGATTTATCCCAGCAGCATGTGCTGTTCCTGGGCGCTGGAGAGATGATAGAACTGTGCGCCGAGCACTTCGCCGCGCACCACCCGAAGTCGCTCACCATCGCCAACCGCACGCTGGACCGCGGCGAAGCGCTGGCGGCCCGCGTCAACGGCACCAGCATGCTGCTGGTGGATTTGCCCGAGCGCCTGGCAGAATTCGACATCGTCATCACCTCCACCGCCAGCCAGTTGCCAATCGTCGGCTTGGGCATGGTGGAACGCGCCATCCGCGCGCGCAAGCACAAGCCCATGTTCATGGTCGACCTGGCCGTGCCGCGCGATATCGAGCCGGAAGCCGGCAACCTGGCAGACGTATTCCTATACACCGTGGACGATCTCGCGCAAGTGGTGCAGGAAGGCATCGAGAACCGCCAGGAAGCCGCTGCCGAAGCCGAAACCATCATCGACATGCGCGTGGAAAACTTCATGCATTGGCTCAAGACGCGCAGCGCCGTGCCAACCATCCGCGCCCTACGCGAGCAGGCCGAGCAATACCGCCTGAACGAGCTGGACAAGGCGCACAAGCTGCTGGCGCGTGGCGAAGACCCGGCCCAGGTGCTGGAAGCATTGAGCAATGCCCTGACCAACAAGCTGCTGCACGGCCCCAGCCATGCCCTCAACAGTGCCAACGCCGAAGACCGCGACCAGCTGGAAGCCATGCTGCGCCAGCTTTACCAGATTCATCAATAAGCCAACCCACACTCTAGCCTTTCACTTTTTGCGCAATGAAACCTTCAATGATCAAAAAGCTCGCCACCCTGAGCGAGCGCCTGGATGAACTCAATCGCCTGTTGTCGAGCGAGGATGCCACCAGCGATATGGACAACTATCGCAAGATTTCGCGCGAGCATGCCGAAATCACGCCCATCGCCGAGCAATTCCGCGCCTACCAGCAGGCGGAAAGCGACCTCAAGGAGGCGCAATCGATGCTGTCCGACCCTGAAATGAAGGAATTCGCGCAGGAAGAAATCGACAACAGCAAACAGAAGCTGGAAGACATCGCGGCCGAACTGCAGAAGCTGCTGCTGCCCAAGGACCCCAACGACGAGCGCAACATCTTCCTGGAAATCCGCGCTGGCACTGGCGGCGACGAATCCGCGCTGTTCGCGGGCGACTTGTTCCGCATGTATTCACGCTATGCGGAACGCCAGCGCTGGAAGGTGGAAATCGTCTCCGCCAGCGAATCCGAAGTCGGCGGCTACAAGGAAATCATCGCCAAGATCGAGGGCTTCGGCGCCTACTCCAAGCTCAAGTTCGAATCGGGCGGTCACCGCGTACAACGCGTGCCGGAAACCGAAACCCAGGGCCGCATCCACACCTCGGCCTGCACCGTGGCGGTGCTGCCGGAAGTCGATGAGGTCAGCGATATCACCATCAACCCGGCTGACATCCGCATCGACACCTTCCGCGCTTCCGGCGCCGGCGGTCAGCACATCAACAAGACCGANNACCGACCACCGCATCAACCTCACCCTATACAAGATCGACGCAATCACCGAGGGCGACATGGACGAGCTCATCAACACGCTTGCCGCCGAACACCAGGCTGACCTCTTGGCCGCCATGGGCGAGGACAATTGACGATGGCGGCCAGCGTCCGCACCGTCGCCCTGTTCGAGGCCAGCAAGGGCGTGATGGTGCTCGCCGCCTCGCTGGCGCTGTTCCGCTACATCAACGCGGACTGGCAGGCATGGGTGGAATCCATCATCCGCCACCTGCACCTCAACCCCGCCAGGCACTACCCGCGCATCCTGCTCGAACTCGGCTCCCACCTCACGGAACCCAGAATACTCGCCCTGGCGTTCGGCGCCCTGTTCTACTCGGCCATCCGCCTGATCGAAGCCTACGGCCTATGGGTGGGCCGCCATTGGGCGGTGATACTCGGCATCGCCAGCGCGGGCCTGTACCTGCCGTTTGAAATCCTGGAACTGCTCGCACATTTCAGTTGGCCGGGCTTGAGCGTCTTCTTGACCAACCTGCTGGTCGTCGCCATCCTTTGGCGCTATCGCCACTAGCACTCTCATGGCGAAACTGCAGAACCTGGCCGCCTGCGCCAGCAAGCGCCTGCAACAGGCCAGCCACCTGGAACCCGCCGAAACACGCATCGAAGTCCGCGCCTTGCTGTGCCATGCATTGGGCAACGTCAGCCACGCCTGGCTGATCGCCCACGGCGACGAACCCGTGACAGACACCTTGCGGCAGTCTTTTGAATCCCTGCTCGCCAGGCGCATCGCCGGAGAACCAATCGCCCACATCCTCGGCCAGCGCGAATTCTTCGGTCGCGAATTCAAGGTCACCCCTGCCACACTCATCCCGCGCCCCGACACGGAAATCCTCATCGAAACCGCGCTGGAAAAGACCCCTGCAAACCAGCCCTGCCGCATGCTTGACCTCGGCACCGGCACCGGCGCCATCGGCATCACACTGGCGTTGGAACGCCCGCTCAGCCAGGTAGTCATCGTGGATTTCTCCCACGAAGCGCTGGCAGTGGCCAAAGAAAACATCCAGCGCCTCGCCGCCCGCAACGTCACCGCACTGCACAGCGACTGGTACAGCGCCGTGCAAGGCCAACGCTTCGACCTCATCGTCAGCAACCCGCCCTACATCGAAACCGGCGACCCGCATTTGCAACAAGGCGACCTGCGCTTTGAACCCATCACCGCGCTGGCTTCCGGCGCAGACGGCTTGGATGACATCCGCTCCATCAGCAGCCAGGCCGCCGGCCACCTCAATCCCGGCGGCTGGCTCATGCTAGAACATGGCTACCAGCAAGGCACTGCGGTGCGCGACATTCTGCAACAGCATGGCTTCACCAGCATCAGCACAGTGACTGATCTGGCGGGACATGAAAGGGTGACGTTGGGGCGGGTTGATTAGTTTGGGAATACAGGAATATATGAAGTAATAAATACGGCGCACTGCCTTTGACAAGGCGAGTACGCCCTACGCTAGCTTAGCTCACGCATTGCATCTGCATCGCTCATAAACCATTCGATCATCTCCCAATTGGTCAAAGACGTATGTTGATTTCCCATACTCTTACGAATTTCTAGCAGCAATTCAGATAGAAGTTTTATCCACTGAGATGTTTTGATTAGCAACTCATCACCGGACAATTCTTCATGCTCTCCTTTGTAGAAGAATTGCATGAGCTTGTTATAGGCACGAACTACCGCATCATCTGCCACCAACGATAGCTTAAAGCCTACCTTTCGATATTCGACCGTTAGCATCTTCCCAATGGAGAGCTGTTCTTTATTTTTGCCTTTGAATTTTGGATCATTGTCAAAAATTGCATCCGTAGCAAAAAGAATGAAGAACGGTTCAAGGAGTTGGTTGTATGTCTCAATTCGGTCAGCACGAAGCTTGTCTTCAAGCTCTCGAATTCGAGCCTGCGCCTTCGATCCCTCGTCGCGATTGCGCTCTAGCTTTGACTTTATATGCCACCCAACTCCGGTTAGCAGAAGAACAAGGATCGGCGTCAATGCCGATCCAATAGCTGTTGCGTAGTCGATCCAGTGCTTTTCCATAAATGCCAACGTGCAAGCTAACCAGAGCGCCGCTTGTTGGTGCGTCCAGTTGAGCGCGGGGTTAGGCTGGATGCTTTTTCAACCAAGCGGCCAGAAGCGTATTTATGTAACACGCTGGCAATAAACGTCTGGTAAGGGATACCTTCCTCCAAAGCTCGCGCCTGAATATCCATCAGGTCTGGCGAAGATAGCCGGATGTTAATTCGTCTATCCTTAATAAAAGTTGCAGTAGCCGCTGCTTTGAATTTTGTCAGATCAGCTTTTGAAGGGGAAGTGGATTTAAGTTCTCCCTTTTCATAAGCACTCAGGAGTTCATCCTCGTAGGCATCAAGCTTTTTCATCGGGGTTGTTCCTTAAATAATCTCGCGTGGCCTTTCTGCTGGGAATCACGGTCTTCAAGAAAAAGTAGTCGGGTTCTTCAACGTAAGGCACCAAATAAACATAACCATCAAGCGCCACCACAAGAACGAACTGATTGGGGTATTTCTCCGGGTTCGGGGGCGTAATTGATCCAATAAACCATTTGCTTCAATCGCGAGAACAATTTCTTCGAAAGAAATGCGGCGCTCAACTTTCAGGGTCCCATTTTTATCGTGAAAAAATAAACTCTATATAAACTACTTCCCATCAAGCACTGCTGCCATATCATGTTCATAGTACGCATGTTCTGCACAACTTTTATTGAATCTGTCTACTGCGGAATTTATGTCATCTAGGTGCGCATTTATTGTTGGCAGCTTTGAGTTATATGCATTCACAAACTGTTTATGTTCATTGATCAGTTTGTTAAAAGAATCTACTGATTTTTGGTTGTACACATCGACATGAGGTTTCATCGCAGCGATACGGCGCTCTAAATTGTTGATCTTAGCCTCACTTTCCCCAAGCGCCACTTGCATTTTATTTACAGCCTCATTCTGTGCATTAATGTTATTCTGCTCCTTAATACACTGCCTAAGCTGGTCGCGCGTAAGTACTGGGCCAGAATGCTTTGCACCAGCGCGAAGACCCCGTCCATTTACTCTAACGCCCCGGCCACGCCTTGCCTCACTTTCAAAAGGAAGTAATATGGTTACTATCCCAATTAACCTCAAGAGTAATGCTCGTCTCGTAACACTCATTTTCCCCCCTGTAGCACATAACACGCCAATACCCAATTAGGCATTTCTTTAGAACGCATCTTTGATATGTTTTTCTCGCTCAGCTCGCGGGCGTACTCGCCTTGTCAAAGGCAGTACGCCGCACGATGATGAACCATACAAGATTACGGATCAAGTCCGCAATGACAGCTTCAAGGTTCTGGCCGAAAAAACCATTGCAAGCGCAGAAAAACGAGCAACATGTGCTGCCGGGAGTCGAACAGCCCCTTGAACAGATTGGCCATTTTATTGATTTTTCAGGGAAGAAATCAGGCCGCGAGATATTGCTGCTTGAGCCGCATGTAATGCTGCGCGGAATACATGAAATGAGCGATTTCCTTTTCCGTGAGCGGCCTGATCTTTTTCGCCGGGCTGCCGAGATAGAGAAAGCCGCTTTCCAGCACTTTGCCCTCAGGCACCAGGCTGCCAGCGCCGAGTAATACGTGCTTCTGCACGATGACCTTATCCATGACGATGCTGCCCATGCCGATCAGGCATTCGTCCTCCAATGTGCAGCCGTGCAGGATGACTTTATGCCCCACGGTGACGTTGCGCCCGACGATCAAGGGACAGCCTTCCGGCTCCCAGCTTGATTTATGGCTGACATGCAGAACGGAGGCGTCCTGGATATTGCTACCCTCGCCGATACGGATATGGTTGACGTCGCCGCGGATCACCGTGCCGGGCCAGACCGAGGCATGATCGCCCAGCACGACATCGCCGATGACGACAGCGGAAGGATGAATGTAAACTTCCCTCCCTATTTGCGGTGAGATTCCTTGGTAAGCGGCAAGCACAGAACCCGCTCGTGGGATATGATGAGCTGACATAAGGCATAGTATAATCGCACCCATGCAAGATTCTTCATCCGTCGGCATCGTCGCGCCGCAAACCGCTCATTTCCAGCAAGCGCTCACCCTGAAAAGTGGTGAAGTGCTACCTACGTTCGACCTCATCTATGAAACCTACGGCACGCTGAACAGCGGAAAATCCAATGCCGTCCTGATCTGCCATGCGCTCTCGGGCAACCATCATGCCGCAGGCAAACACCAGGAAAGCGACAAATATCCGGGCTGGTGGGATAACCTGATCGGTCCCGGCAAACCGCTGGATACCAACAAGTTTTTCGTGATCGCGCTCAACAATCTGGGCGGCTGCCATGGCAGCACCGGCCCGGCCAGCATCAATCCGGCCACAGGCAAGCCCTGGGGCTCGCAGTTCCCCATGGTAACGGTGGAGGATTGGGTCAAGTCGCAGACCATGCTGCTCGACAAATTGGGCATCCAGCAACTGGCAGCCGTCGTCGGCGGCAGCCTGGGTGGCATGCAGGCCATGCAGTGGACGCTGGATTACCCCGACCGCGTGCGCCACGCGCTGGTGATCGCCTCGGCGCCCAACCTGACGGCGCAGAACCTGGCATTCAACGAGGTCGCGCGCCAGGCCATCATGACCGATCCCGAGTTCTACAATGGTGATTACTACGAACATCAGGCCATCCCCAACCGCGGCCTGCGCATCGCGCGCATGCTTGGGCATATCACCTACCTGTCCGATGACGCGATGGGCGCCAAGTTCGGCCGCAAGCTACGCGACGGCAGCCTGAAATATAACTTCGAGGTGGAATTCGAGATGGAATCCTACCTGCGCTACCAGGGCGACAAGTTCGCCACGGCCTTCGACGCCAACAGCTACCTGCGCATGACCAAAGTGCTTGATTACTTCGACCCGGCCTTCGCGCACGGCGGCGACCTCAGCCTGGCGTTGGCAAAAGCCAAGGCGGATTTTCTCGTGGTGTCCTTCACCAGCGATTGGCGCTTCTCGCCCGCGCGCTCGCGCGAGATCGTCAAGGCGCTGCTGGACAACGAATTGAGCGTGAGCTACGCAGAAGTCACGGCGGCGCACGGCCACGACGCCTTCCTGATGCCAGACCCGCACTACCACCAGATTTTGCGCGCCTATCTCGACAAGATTGATACCGGAGCCAGCGCATGAGTACTGAAATAGCAAAAGAAGCCGCAAAGCGTCACGACTTTGCGCTGATCTCCAATTGGATACAGCCCAAGTCCAAGGTGCTGGACCTGGGTTGCGGCAACGGCTCCCTGCTCTCTTTCCTGCGGGAAAAGCTGGAAGTCAAAGGCTACGGTGTGGACAAGGATGACCGCAACGTGCTGGCCTGCATCGGCAACGGCGTGAACGTGATCCAGATGGACCTGGAAGCCGGACTGGCAGGGTTCGATTCGCTCTCCTTCGATTACGTCATCCTCTCGCAGACCCTGCAGGCCATGGTCAACACCGAGGGCGTGCTGCGCGAGATGCTGCGTGTGGGCAAGCAAGGCATCATCACCTTCCCCAATTTCGGCTACTGGCGGCACCGCATCCAGCTCATGGCAGGACACATGCCGGTTTCCGAGAACATTCCGCACCAGTGGTACAACACCCCCAACCTGCACCTGTGCACCATCGACGATTTCGAGGCGCTGTGCGCCAAGATGAACATCCGCATCACCGACCGCATCGTCATCAATGAGGGAGACACGGTAAACTTCATGCCCAACCTGCTGGGCAGCCTGGCGATTTACCGCTTTGAAGCGGCTTGGCCGATCAGCTACTGAGAACGGCAGCGACCTGCTGTCATCCCAATTTTCGTGGGTTGGCCCGGCGTTTTCATCCCTTGCCATCCCAGCCCTGAGCCGGAATCTCGTGATGATGACGGTGCCGGGGCGTAGCCCGGCATGACAATCAATTAAGAGATTGGGGCAAGCCCCACAAGACCAATGGCAAGCATAGCGATGCCAAAGATAGGTTGGGTTTGACCTTGCCCCGTCTGGCTGCGCCAAGTAGCGGAAATCTGTCTGGATAAAGCGCTTGCGTCTGTGTGAGCGTAGCGAGTTCAGCAAGCGCCCCGACAGATTGAGCAACGCAGGGTACCGGGAGCTGAGCTCCCGGCGCAGACTCCGGGGTCTGCCTTTGCTTTGGTTACTTTCATTTGCTTCGCCAAATGAAAGTAACCAAAGCAAAGGCGGCATGGCAATACCCAACCATCATGCGAGAAATACCCAACCGATAGTTGCCGGTAAATACGGCGTACCGCCTTGACAGGCGAGTACACCCTACTAAAGCTGCACTCTGACACGAATGCGTGTGAAGCCATGCAACTCCATGAAAAGATCATGAACAGGTTTTAAAACAGATGGCTTGAATCCACGCTCACACCCAAAGACGAATCAAGCCCACCACCCCAAACAGCAACACCAGCAACCCGCTCAACCTGCGCAGCCAAGGCCGCTGCAACCACGCCTTGAGCTTCACCGCCGCCATGCCCATCGCCATCAGGGTTGGCAAAGTCCCCAGCCCGAACGATAACATCAGTAGCCCGCCCTGCAATGGGCTTGCAGTAGCGAGTGCCGCGATCAGCACGCTGTAGACCAGACCGCAAGGCAGCCAACCCCAGATGGTGCCAAGCATACCCGCCTGCAATACGGTGCGCACTGGCAACCAGCGCTTGCTGAGCGGTTGCAGCCTTTTCCATACCGAGGCGCCCACCCGTTCCAGCACCAGCACGCCATGCCAGAAATTGGCCAAGTACAGTCCGAGCAGGATCAGCATGATGTTGGCGAGGGCATACAGCACTTTGCCGACCGGCAGCAAATGCTGCAGGAAGAGGCTGCTGGCGCCGACGGCGCCCGCGATGACGCCAGCCAGCGTATAGCTCGCAATGCGCCCCAGGTTATATGCCAGCAACAAACGCCATTGCGGGCGGCTGCCCGGCATGCTCAGGCTGACGGCACTGACAATGCCGCCGCACATGCCGACGCAGTGGCCGCCTCCCAACAGGCCGACCAGAAGTGCCGCGAATAGGCTAAGCTCCGGCACGGCCTTCCCAGTCCTTGAAGCGGCGTATCATCACCAGCCCTGGAATCGCCAGCACGGTGCAGAGGATGAAGAACATGGTCCAACCCATCTCGCCTGCCATCCAGCCAGTTGGCGTGGAGAGGATTACACGCGGCACGCCCATGAGGCTGGAGAGCAACGCATATTGGGTAGCGGTGAAGCGCCGGTCGGTCATCGCGCCCATGAAGCCGACGAAGGCTGCCGTGCCCAGGCCGCCCGTGAAGTTCTCCACGGCGATCACGCCGGTCAGCATGGGCAGGTTGTACCCTGTCTGCGCCAGCAGCACGAAGCCGAAGGTGGATGCCATCTGCAGGAAGCCGAACAGCCAGAGCGAACGATAGAGGCCGATGCGCAAAATCCATATCCCGCCCAGCGTGCCGCCGATCAGCGTGGCCCAGAAGCCGAACAGCTTGGCAATCGCGCCGATCTCGCTCTTGCTGAAGCCGAGATCGAGGTAGAACGGCACATTGATGGCCGAAGCCAGGGTATCGCCCAGCTTGTAGAGCAGGATGAACGCCAGGATGGCTATCGCCTCGGGCCGCTGGAAAAACTCCAGGAACGGTTCGATAACCGCTTCGCGTAAGGTGCGCGGCTTGCCTGAAGCCTCCGCCGGTTCTGGCGATACCAGCGTCACCACGATGCACAAGACCATGAACAAGGCCATGAGCTGATACATTTTTGGAAAGGTAAGCAGGTCTGCAAGTATCAAGCCGCCACCGCCTGCAAGCAGCATGCCCACGCGGTAACCATTCACGAACATGGCCGAGCCCAGCCCGAGCTCGCGGTCGCTCAGGCTTTCGCGACGGTAGGCGTCAATCACGATATCCTGCGAGGCGGAAAAAAATGTCACCAGCAAAGCGGCACACGCCACACCCCACAGGCTGCTGGCGGGATTGCTCAGGCTCAGGGCCAGCAAGGCCAGCACCAGCGCCAATTGGCTCAGGGCGAGCCATCCGCGCCGCCGCCCGAGCAAGGGTAGAGTATAGCGATCGAACACTGGCGCCCAGAGAAACTTGAGCGTATACGGCAAGCCGATTACCGCTGCCGCGCCTATCATGGCGAGGTCGACGCCGGAATCCTTGAGCCAGGCCTGCATGGTCGAGCCCGTGAGCAGCAACGGCAGGCCGGAGGCGAACCCCATCATGAGCGCGACCAGCATGCGTCCGCTGGCTATTGCTTTCAGGGTATCCACCCAGTCTTGCTTGCTCATGTTTCTATCCCGAAAGCGGCTGTTGCCTTATTGATAATCGACGGTCAGTGGCGCATGGTCACTGAAACGTTCGTCCTTGTAGATGGAAGCACTCACTGCTTTGGCTGCGAAGGCAGGCGTGGCGATCTGGTAATCGATGCGCCAACCTACATTCTTGGCCCAGGCCTGGCCGCGATTACTCCACCAAGTGTAACAGGCATCGGTAGTGTCCGGGTGCAGCAGGCGGTAGACGTCCACCCAGCCCACGCGTCCGAACAGGTCGGTGAGCCAGCCGCGCTCCTCGGGCAGGAAGCCGGAATTCTTGCGGTTGCCGCGCCAGTTCTTGAGGTCGGCCTCCTGATGAGCGATGTTCCAGTCGCCGCAGATCACCACGTCGCGTCCGTCGCGGATCAAGGATTCCAGGTGCGGCATGAAGCGTTCCATGACGCTGAACTTGAATGCCTGGCGCTCTGCGCCGCTGGAGCCCGAAGGGAGGTAGAGCGACACCACGCTCAAGTTGCCGTAGCGTGTTTCCAAGTAGCGTCCCTCGCTATCGATATCGGGGATGCCCAAGCCGACGATCACTGCATCGGCCTTTTGCCTGGAATAGATGCCGACCCCGCTGTACCCTTTTTTATCAGCGTAATGGAAATACCCGTAATAGCCTTCCGGCTGCAGCATTTCCGGCGTCATGTCGGCCTCCTGCGCCTTCAGTTCCTGCAGGCAAACGATGTCGGCCCCTTGCTTCTGCATCCACGGATAAAAGCCTTTGCTGGCCGCCGAGCGGATGCCATTGAGATTCACGGATATAATACGCAACACTACAACCTTTCTTCTTCATGCCATGTCAGATTCAACCCAGGATTTTATCCAATTCGCCATCCAAAAGCAGGTTTTACGTTTTGGCGAGTTCACTACCAAGGCCGGACGCCTCAGCCCCTACTTCTTCAACGCCGGGCTATTCAACGATGGTGAGAGCCTGATGCGCCTGGGTGAATTCTATGCTGCCGCCATCCTGCGTTCCGGCGTGCAGTTCGATATGCTGTTCGGCCCGGCCTACAAGGGCATCACGCTCGCCGCCAGCATCGTCATCGCGCTGGCGCGGCAAGGCCGCAACGTGCCCTATGCTTTCAACCGCAAGGAAGCCAAGGACCACGGCGAAGGCGGCAGCATCGTCGGCGCGCCGCTGCATGGCCGGGTGCTGATCGTGGACGACGTAATTTCCGCCGGCACCTCGGTACGCGAATCGGTCAACATCATCACCGCGAGCGGCGCAACCCCGTGCGGCGTCGCCATCGCGCTCGACCGCCAGGAACGCGGCCTGGGCGCGCTTTCCGCCGTGCAGGAAGTGGAACAGCAGCATCAGCTGCCCGTCATCAGCATTGCCAGCCTGCGCGACCTGATCGCCTATCTCGACCAAAGCAGCGAACTCGCGCAATACCGTGCCGCGATTGCTGCCTACCGCACTACTTACGGCGTGGAATAAACCACACCCGCCGCACATCATGCTGGTACACAGTTTTCCGCCAGCCATCAACGCCAACTGCCGGGTATTGATTCTGGGCTCCATGCCCGGCAGGCGCTCGCTGGAAATGCAGCAATACTACGCCCATCCGCAAAACCTGTTCTGGCCGTTCATGTCCGCTATTTTCAATATTCCCGCAGATACCACATATCCGGACAGGCTGGTGTTGATGCAGCAGTACGGAGTCGGCATCTGGGATGTATTGAAGGAATGCTTTCGCGCCGGGAGCCTGGATGGCGATATTACGGAAAACTCCATCGTTGCCAACGATTTCGGCAGCCTGTTCGCGCATGCGCCGCATATTCACCATATCTTCTTCAACGGCAGCAAGGCCGAGCAAGCCTTCCGCCGCCATGTGCTCAAACAGCAAGCCATCCCGGCGCGCCTGCAATTCCACAAGCTGCCTTCCACCAGCCCCGCCAACGCTTCCATCAAAAAAGAGGTCAAGCTGGCGCAATGGCGGCAGATCGCAGCAGCAACGCTGATGGTATGATCCGGCGCAAATTCGTGCGATAGTTACACCCTGCCTGACAACAAACCTAATCCAGAGAGGAAACCAAGGCATGGCCCGCACATCGCGAATGCCTGCAATCAGCATGGCACTCATGCTGCTGATGCTCAACATCACCAGTAGTTGGGCTGCCCCGGAAGCTGGAAAAGCCAGGATCATGAAATGGGTGGATGAGCATGGCGTCACCCATTACGGCGACACGGTGCCGCCGCAGTATGCAGGCAAGCAAAGCAGCATCAACGAGCGCGGGCTGCCTCAGAATGCCCCGGCTACAGACGCTTCCAGCGGCAAGGAAAGCGAACAAAGCAGGCGCGACAGAACCTTGCAGGCAGTATACAGTTCGAAACAGGAAATCGACCTCGCCCGCGAACGCAACATGCAAATGGACCAGGTGATGCTGGAAAGCCTGGAGCAGCACAAGATCAATGCCACTTCGCGCCTGCAAGCACTCAGCCAGACCCAAGCGGGCTACGCCAAGCGCGGCAAGCCGGTTCCCGAGGAAATCAAGGCAGACCACAAAACCGCCAGCTTGCATCTTGACCGCATCAATGAACAAATCGCCGAACGCAAGCAACACATGGACGCCACGCGCCAGCGATTCGAAAATGACAAAAAACGCTTTATCGAGCTGAAATCCAATCCACCTGCCAGTGAAAGCCAGCCGCCGTCACGCTGAGATTGCTTATCCGACCATCCTCAGATTGAGGGGTCGAGATACTGAATCAAATATGGCATTACATGTAGATTGAGGCAAAAAAATACCGGGCCAAGCCCGGTATTTCATGAGATTAGGTGAAATCAACCAGCCAGCTTGCGCTTCAATATCTCATTCACCTTCGCTGGATTAGCCTTGCCTTTGGAGGCTTTCATGGCCTGACCCACCAGCGCGTTGAAGGCTTTGTCCTTGCCCGCGCGGAACTCTTCCACCATGGCGGCATTGGCTGCCAGGACTTCATCCACGATCGCCTCGATCGCGCCAGTGTCAGTCACCTGCTTCAGGCCCTTGCGCTCGATGATGGCGTCCGCATCGCCCTCGCCTGCCCACATCGCCTCGAATACATCCTTGGCGATCTTGCTGGAGATGGTGTTGTCGGCAATGCGTTTTAGCAGGCCCGCCAGCAAAACTGGCGAAACCGGCGCATCTGCAATTTCTCTGCCTTCCTCGTTGAGCTTGGCACTGACATTGCCCATGACCCAGTTGGCGGCCAGCTTGGCTTCGCCACCGAATGCATGCAGGGTTGCCGTAAAATAGTCGGCAATCGCACATGAGGCGGTCAGCGCAGCAGCATCATAGGCCGACAGGCCGTGGTCGCGCTCGAAGCGCGCCTTCATCGCGGAGGGCAGCTCCGGCAAGGTAACACGGATGGCGTCGATATCCTCGGCGGAAATCGCCAATGGCAGCAAGTCGGGATCGGGGAAGTAGCGGTAATCGTTGGCTTCTTCCTTGCTGCGCATGGCGCGAGTTTCACCGGTATCGGGATTGAACAGCACGGTGGCCTGCTCGATCTTGCCGCCGTCTTCCAGCGTCTCGATCTGCCAGCGGGTTTCGTACTCGATCGCCTGCTGCATGAAGCGGAAGGAGTTGAGGTTCTTGATTTCGCGGCGCGTGCCTAACTTTTCCTCGCCCTTGCGGCGCACGGAGACGTTAACGTCGCAGCGGAAGCTGCCTTCCTGCATATTGCCGTCGCAGATATTGATCCACTGCACCAGCTCGTGCAGCTTGCGCGCGTAGGCCACAGCCTCGGCGGCGGAACGCATGTCCGGCTCGGTGACGATTTCCAGCAGCGGCGTGCCGGCGCGGTTGAGGTCGATGCCGGATTGGCCAGGGCTGGCGCCATGCACGGACTTGCCCGCGTCTTCTTCAAGATGGGCGCGGGTGATGTTGATGGTTTTCTCCGTGTCGCCGACCTGGATGGTCAGCGCGCCCTTGCCTACAACGGGCAGTTCGTACTGGCTGATCTGGTAGCCCTTGGGCAGGTCAGGATAGAAGTAGTTCTTACGCGCGAACACCGAGCGCGGCGCAATCTCGGCATCCACAGCGAGGCCGAAGCGGATGGCGCATTGCACGGCTTCCTTGTTGAGTACAGGCAATACGCCGGGCAAGGCAATATCGACCACGTTGGCCTGGGTATTGGGCTCCGCGCCAAACGCGGTGCTGCTGCCGGAGAAAATCTTGGATTTGGTATTAAGCTGGACGTGCGTCTCCAGCCCGATGACGACTTCCCAACTACTCATGATGCAATTCCTTCAGGCATGCGGGTATGCCAGTCTGTGACCTGTTGATAGGCATGCCCGGCGTTGAGCATGCGCGCTTCGTCGAAATAGTTGCCGATGATCTGCAAGCCGACCGGCAGCTCGACGCCATCAGCAGCGGTCGCGAACCCGGCAGGAATGCTCATGCCCGGCAATCCGGCGAGGTTGACGGCAATGGTGTAGATATCCTGCAGGTACATAGACACGGGATCGTCCGCCTTCTCGCCGGACTTGAAGGCAGTGGAAGGTGCGGTCGGGCCAAGGATGAGGTCGCATTGCTCGAAAGCACGCGCGAAATCCTCGGCAATCAGGCGGCGAATCTGCTGCGCCTTGAGGTAATAAGCGTCGTAATAGCCAGCGCTGAGCACATAGGTACCGATCAGGATGCGGCGCTTCACCTCCGCGCCAAAGCCTTCCGCGCGACTCTTGCAGTACATGTCCATCAGGTCGTCGTACTCGGCGGCGCGATGGCCGAAGCGCACGCCGTCGTAGCGCGACAGATTACTGGAAGCCTCGGCGGGCGCGAGCACGTAATAGACCGGGATGGAGAGCATGGTGTTGGGCAGACTGACCTCGACGATTTCCGCACCCAGTTTGCGGTATTCTGCGATGGCTGTTTCAATCACTTTCGCCACGCCAGCATCCAGCCCTTCGGCGAAATATTCCTTGGGCAAGCCAACGCGCAGTCCTGCCAATGATTTGCCGAGGTCGCGGGTGTAGTCTTCTTTTTCGCGTTGCAAGCTGGTGGAATCGCGCTCGTCGAAGCCGGTCATCACGTTCATCATCAACGCCATGTCCTCGCAAGAGTGCGCCATCGGCCCCGCCTGATCCAGACTAGAAGCAAAGGCGATCATGCCGTAGCGGGAAGCCAGGCCATAGGTAGGCTTGAGCCCGGACAAACCACAGAGCGAAGCTGGCTGGCGGATGGAGCCTCCGGTGTCGCTGCCTGTTGCCGCTGCACATAAACGCGCTGCCACAGCAGCAGCACTGCCGCCGGAGCTGCCGCCGGGCACCCGGCTTCTATCCCATGGATTTTGCACCTTGCCGAAATAGGAAGTTTCGTTGGAGGAACCCATGGCGAACTCGTCCATATTGGTCTTGCCCAGATTCACGGCACCTGCCGCATTGAACCTTTCCACGATGCCCGCATCGTAAGGAGCGATGAAGTTATCCAGCATGCGCGAGCCGCAAGTGGTTTTCCAACCTTTGGTGCAGAAAATATCCTTCTGCGCGATCGGGATGCCGGTCAAGGCGCTGGCATCGCCACTGGCGAGCCGCTGATCGGCAGCACGCGCCTGTGCCAGGCTCATTTCAGGCTCGACGGTGATATAGGCGTTGATATCGGGATTGAACCGGGCAATGCGGTTGAGGTATTCCTGCGTCAACTCAACACTGGAAATTTCCTTGCTGGCCAGCTTGCTGGCCAGGCACTTCAAACTTTGATTGATCATGAGAAAGCTTATTCAATGACTTTGGGGACAAGATACAGGCCGTTCTCGACGGCGGGGGCAATCGATTGCAGCAGATCGCGCTGGTTGTGTTCCGTGACAGCATCTTCGCGCAAGCGCTGGGTGACATCCTGTGAATGCGACATGGGAGCGATGCCTGCGGTGTCCACGGCCTGCATTTCCTCAATCAACCCAAGAATGCCGGAAAGCTTGGCCAATGTTGCCTCAGCCTCCTCCTCGCTGATAGCGAGTCGTGCCAGGTAAGCTATCCTTTTGACGTCATTCGTAGTAAGTGACATTTAATGAATCCAAATCTTAAATTTCTATTAGATATCAGGTATTATACCTTGATTTTACGCACACCTTCAGCCGTGACTCATGGCTTCCGCCACCACGACTGCTCGTCAGGATACAAATAATGTTCGGTCTTTTAAACAGTTACTTTTCCAACGATCTCGCCATTGACCTTGGCACAGCAAATACCCTCATTTATGTACGCGGCAAAGGCATCGTGCTTGACGAACCTTCCGTAGTGGCTATCCGCCAGGAAGGTGGTCCCACCGGCAAGAAGACTTTGCTTGCCGTCGGCCTGGAAGCCAAGCGCATGCTGGGTCGGGCGCCAACCAATATTACTGCGATCCGCCCAATGAAGGACGGTGTGATTGCCGACTTCACCATCACCGAGCAGATGCTCAAATATTTCATCCGTAAGATCCACGAATCCCGACTGTTCAGCCCCAACCCGCGCATCATTATCTGCGTGCCGGTGGGCTCCACTCAGGTGGAACGTCGCGCGATCAAGGAATCCGCCGAAATGGCTGGCGCGCGCCAGGTGCACCTGATCGAGGAGCCGATGGCGGCCGCGATCGGCGCCAACATGCCGGTGGCTGAAGCAACCGGTTCCATGGTAGTTGACATCGGCGGCGGCACGACAGAAGTCGGCGTGATCTCGCTGGGTGGCATCGTTTATGCCAAATCCGAGCGCGTGGGCGGCGACAAGTTCGACCAGGCCATCATCGACTACATCCGCCGCAACTATGGCATGCAGATTTCCGAACCAACCGCCGAATTGATCAAGAAGCAAATCGGTTCCGCCTTCCCTGGCTCTGAAGTGCTCGAGCTGGAAGTCACCGGCCGCAATCTGGCAGAAGGCCTGCCGCGCAAATTCACGATTTCCAGCAACGAAATCCTGGAAGCATTGACCGAGCCATTGAATGCAATTGTCGGTGCCGTGAAATCCGCGCTGGAACAAACTCCTCCCGAACTTGGCGCCGATATTGCCGAAAAAGGCATGGTATTGACTGGCGGCGGCGCATTGCTGCGTGACCTCGACCGCCTGCTGCTGGAGGAAACCGGCCTACCGGTGATCGTGGCAGAAGATCCGTTGAGTTGCGTGGCCCGCGGCTGTGGCCGCGCGCTGGAAGAAATGGATAAACTAGGCAATGTATTTGCCTACGAATAAACTAGTACAACACAACATTCTGACAGGCCATGCACCCATGGCCTGTTTTGTATTCTTGGCAGGATTATTCTCTCTGTCTGATCGTCAACCAGAACGCGATACTGCAAGTTCCTGATGGCACCACGCGCCCTAGAACAACAACACCATACCGGCTTTTTCGTACGTGGCCCTAGCCCCACGGCCCGGCTATTTCTTTTTGCCGTGCTGTCTCTGGTGCTGATTGCCACTGATGCCCGCCTGCACTACCTGGTCGAGGTCCGCCAGGGGTTCGTCGCCTTGCTGCATCCTTTGCAAATCATCGCGAATGCCCCGCGCAACCTGGTGGAGGATACTGGGGAATACTTGCACCAGCAAACCACGCTCGCTGACGAAAACCGGCAATTGCGCGACCAGGCGCTGGAGCATGCCGCCGAGCTGCAACGCTTCAAAGCGCTCAGCGCCGAAAATGAACGTCTGCGTAATCTGCTGGGCGCAGCGCAGGTTTCCAGCCAGCCTGCGCGTCTGGCGGAGATATTACATATGGGGCGCGATCCTTTCAGCCATAAGGTAGTAGTAAATCTTGGATCACGCCAGGGCATCCTCCCGGGCCAGGCCGCCATTGACGAAATCGGGGTCATCGGCCAGGTCACACGCGTCTATCCTTTCAGCAGCGAAATCACCCTGATTACGGACAAGGACCTCTCCGTGCCGGTACAGGTGGAACGCAACGGCTTGCGGGCGATTGCCTTCGGCAGGGGCCGCACGACGACGGTAGAGCTGCCTTCGCTGCCTGCCAATGTCGATATCCAGGTGGGCGACAAGCTTGTCACCTCAGGTATCGACGGCATTTACCCTGCGGGCCTGGCGGTAGCAGAAATCATCCAGGTAACTACCCACGACAACTCCCCCTTTGCCCAGATCATTGGCAAACCGCTTGCTGGTATCGAACAGCACAGGCAACTTCTGCTGGTCAGTATTCCGCAAGCTGACCGTCCGGCGGATACCAATACCCTGAAAAAACCGGTGCCTCCGCCCAAGAAACCCGCATCCGCCAAACGCCATGTCAACAATTAGCTTCAAATCCATATTTCTGTCGCTTGTCCTGGCATTGCTACTACAAATCCTGCCCTGGTCAGGCAACCTGTTGATCATCCGTCCAGAGTTTATCCTGATTACCGTGCTGTACTGGATTCTGCGCGCACCGCACCTGTGTAATATCGGCACCGCATGGTTTGCCGGGTTGATCATGGATCTGATTTCCGGCGGCCTCTTCGGCCAGTTTGCGCTCGCTTACGTCCTGACAGCTTATTTCGCCGTGACCTACCAGCGCCGTCTGGTATTGTTCAACGTCTGGCAGCAAGCAGGTTATGTGTTTCTGCTGTTGCTGTTCACGCAGGTCACCACCCTGATTCTCAAGCTGTTCGCAGGCGGCGAGCTACCAGGCTGGGAGTATTTCCTGCCCAGCATCAGCGGCATCCTGCTCTGGCAACTGGTGTCATTCACCCGGCTGGGTATTCACCATCGCTCAGGACGCGCCTGATACATTCATGATGTCCCGGCGTTCAGAACTCAAGAATTACCAGAAAGAGCTGCACGATTTTCGTGCGCGCCTGGCGGTCGGCGCATTACTGGTCCTTATCTGTTTTGGCATTCTGATCGCACGCTTTTATTTCCTGCAACACATGAAATACGACCATTACCAGACCATGGCGGAGAACAACCGCATTTCGCTGGTCCCCATCGCGCCCAACCGTGGCCTGATCCTGGATCGCAACGGGGTGGTGCTGGCCCAGAACGCGTTTGTCTACACATTGGAAATCACGCCTGCCAAAGTCGCCACCAATGTGGAAGAAACCATTGAGGAACTGGCTAAACTCATTGAAGTGAGCGCCAAAGACCGCAAGCGCTTCAAGAAACTGCGGGCTCAAACCCACAGTTTTGAGGGTGTACCCATCCGCACCCACCTCAACGAGGAGGAAGCCGCCAAGATCGCGGTCAACCGCTTCCGCCTGCCTGGCGTGGAAATCCGCTCCCGCCTGTTCCGCCAGTATCCGCAAGGTAAATCCGGCTCGCATATCGTCGGCTACATAGGCCGCATCAACGACAAAGACCTGGAAAATCTTACAGAAAGTGGCAACCTCTCGAATTACAAGGGCTCTGACCATATCGGCAAGAGCGGGCTGGAACAGTATTACGAATCCCAACTGCATGGCGTTACCGGCTTCCAGCAGGTGGAAACCGATGCTGCGGGCCATGCGGTGCGTGTGCTTTCCAGCACCGCACCGGTGCCAGGGAACAACCTCATTCTCTCGGTAGACAGCAAATTGCAACGCATCGCGGAAGAAGCTTTCGGCGACTATCGCGGCGCCCTGATCGCAATTGAGCCTAGTTCAGGGGAAGTGCTCGCTTATGTCAGCCAACCCGGCTATGACCCCAACCTGTTTGTCGACGGCATAGACAGCGAGAGCTGGAAAGAACTCAACGAATCCCTGGACAAACCGCTGATCAACCGTCCTCTGCGTGGCGTCTACCCTCCCGGCTCCACCTTCAAGCCATTCGTGGCAATGGCAGGACTTGAAGCGGGGAAACGCGCGCCGCCTTTCAGCATCAGTGATCCAGGATTCTTCACGCTGCCCGGCAACACACACCGCTATCGCGACTGGAAACCAAGCGGCCACGGCATGGTTGATATGCGCAAAGCCATTGCCGTCTCCTGCGACACATTCTTTTACGGTCTGGCAGTGGAGCTGGGCATAGAAAAACTGACATCGTTCGTCAGCCACTTTGGTTTCGGCAAACCATCCGGCATCGACATCAAGGGCGAAATAGGCGGCCTGTTACCAACCCCGGAATGGAAAGCCCGCCGCTTCAAGCAATCATGGTTTCCAGGCGAAACCGTGATTGTCGGCATCGGCCAAGGTTATATGCTTGCCACACCCATGCAGCTGGCACACGCAACTGCCATTCTTGCGAATAATGGCACAGCAATGAAACCGCGCCTGGTTTCTGCGATCCAGGATAGCAAGAGCGGCAAGGTTCATGCCCTTACTCCCGAAATCGTCGACCAGGTGAAACTCCATCCGAAAAACATCGAGATCGTGAAGCAAGGCATGATGGATGTCACCTTGCCAGGCGGCACTGCTGCCAAGCTGGGAGCCAACAGCCCCTATCTGATGGCATCCAAGACCGGCACGGCCCAGGTGGTCGGCATCAAGCAAAACGAGAAATACAATGAGAGCAAGCTGCATGAACGGCATCTCGATCACGCCTTGTTTATTACGTATGCACCGGCGGAAGATCCCAAAATTGCCATCGCGGTGATTGTGGAAAACGGCAAGCACGGTGGCTCGACAGCAGGCCCGATTGCTCGTCGCGTCATGGATTATTACCTGTTGGGCAAAGAGCCTGCTGGCAGCCAGCCACCTGTGGAAACACCCAGCACGCTGACGGCTCCTGCCGCTCAGGAAGAAGAGGAGCACACCCATGTTGAATAAGTTGGTGTCGGGGCTGGTCAAGCATATCGACGGCTTTCTCATGGGATGCCTGCTTGTCACCATCATCGTGGCGCTGTGTGTGCTATACAGCGCATCGGGGCAGAGCATGGACAAGATTTCTGCGCAAATGGTGAATATTTGCGTAGCCGTCACCCTGATGTGGATTGCCGCCAATGTATCACCTCAGCTATTGGAGCGTATCGCCTTGCCGGCCTATGTCATCGGTGTGGTATTGCTGGTGGGAGTGGCCCTGTTCGGAGAAATCAGCCATGGTGCACGACGCTGGCTGCATATTGGCGTAGCCAAGATACAGCCTTCCGAGTTGCTGAAGATCGCCGTCCCCATGATGCTGGCCTGGTATTTTTCCCGGCGCGATACCGCCACCAATATCAAGGATCACCTGGTCGGCGCCATCATGCTTGCCGTGCCGGTTGGCCTCATCATGAAGCAGCCCGACCTCGGCACCTCGCTCATGATTGCGGCTTCCGGGTTCTACGTCCTGTTCCTGGCCGGGTTGAGCTGGCGTCTGCTGATGGGCGCGGCCGTCAGCATAGGCGTCATGGCCCCCATCCTTTGGTCCATGCTGCATGATTACCAGCGCAGGCGTATCGAGATTCTGTTCGACCCTTACCAGGATCCACTAGGTGCCGGATACCACACCATCCAGGCCAGCATCGCCCTCGGCTCGGGAGGCATTGCTGGCAAAGGCTGGCTTAATGGCACACAATCGCAGCTTGATTTCCTGCCGGAGCGCACCACAGACTTTATTTTTGCCGTTTTCGGCGAAGAATTTGGCCTGCTCGGGAACTTGCTGCTACTACTGCTGTTCAGCTTGATCATCGGCCGCGGGCTCATCATTGCAGCACAAGCGCAAAATACCTTCAGCCGACTGCTGGCCGGCAGCATCACCCTGACATTCTTCACCTATATATTCGTCAATATCGGCATGGTCAGCGGCATCCTGCCCGTTGTTGGCGTGCCGCTGCCTCTCATCAGCTATGGCGGCACTTCACTGGTGACCCTGCTGCTGGGTTTTGGCATACTGATGAGCATCCATACCCACAAGAAGCTTGTCACTTCATGACAGGAAAGGAGTAAGGCAGAGCATCCGCATGGATTCTGCATAGCGCAATGAAACATTTACAATATTTGATCCCGGCCATACTGGCCCTGACCTTGGCCGCCTGTGGCGGCGGTAGCAGCGTCAAGCCCGAGGCAGCCAAGCCTGCTCCCACACAAAAACCTGCCCCGAAAAAAGGCGGTTATTATCTCGACGATGGCCCTGGCGACAATCCACCCGCCAATATCGACAGCATACCCGATGCCACTCCCCGCGCTGAAACACCCTTGCCACGCGCGAATCGTCCCTACAGCGCACTGGGTCGCCGCTACACGCCCATGACCGAACACACCACCTATAAGCAGCGTGGCGTGGCTTCCTGGTATGGCAAGCGCTATCATGGCCAGAAAACCTCCAGCGGGGAGGTTTATGATATGTACGGCATGACGGCGGCCCATACCATTCTGCCGTTGCCCAGCTACGCGCGCGTCACCAATCCTGAAAACGGCCGCTCCGTCATCGTGCGTATCAATGATCGTGGCCCGTTCCACGATGACCGCCTGATCGACCTTTCCTATGCTGCGGCGTACAAACTGCGCCTGATCGAGAAAGGCAGCGGAGTTGTCGATGTAGAGGCACTGGACGAGAACGGCAGGCCGATTCCCCTAACGGCCAGCGCTGCTGCAGCGTCAACAACTCCGCTAGCGGCAGGCGCAAGCCAGGGCGACAATACAGTTGCCGCCAGCTCATTGAATGCCATGAACGAAACCGTGACCAACCAACCTGTAGCGGGCAATTACGTGCAGGTGGGCGCATTCTCGGTCAAGGCAAATGGTGACCGTCTGGTGGAAACCCTGCAGCAAAACAGCCTTGCGGACAATGTTCAGGTAGAGAATTGGTATAATGCCGGAACTTATCGTGTGCGGCTGGGGCCTTATGCCAGCCGTCAGCAGGCAGAAACGGCTGCTGCGAAGATCAAGCAATCGCTGAACATAAACGTGCTGGTGGTCACGCAACAATAAGTCGTGACCCGGCAATAATATCCCCAAGCCTGAACATTACACCGTTATTTAAGAGAGCCTATGTCCAAGCCATTCATTTCCCTATTCAACCAGCTTGCCGTCACTGTGGCGGCTACCCTGCTGGGTGTTGCCGCCCTGAACGTGCAGGCAGCCGACATTCCACAGCCTCCGGCCCTGGCAGTGAAATCCTACCAACTCTATGATTTCAACAGCGAACGCGTCATTGCCGAGCAGGATGGCAATTCCAGGGTGGAACCTGCCTCCCTGACCAAGATCATGACTGCTTACTTGACATTCAAAGCGCTCAAGAATGGCCACCTCACCTTGACCCAGACTCTACCGGTCAGCGTCAAGGCATGGAAGGTCGAAGGATCCAAGATGTTTATCGAGCCCAACAAGCCTGTCACCGTGGATGAGCTGCTGCACGGCACCATCATCCAGTCTGGTAACGACTCTTCCATTGCGCTGGCGGAAGGCATTGCCGGCTCGGAAGAAGGCTTTGCCGAACTCATGAACAAGGAAGCCGCCAGGCTGGGCATGACGGGCTCGCATTTCGTCAACTCCACCGGCCTGCCGGATCCGCAACATTACACCACTGCGCATGACCTGGCCTTGCTGGCTGCTGCGCTGATCCGCGATTTCCCCGACCAGTACAAGCGCCTGTATTCCGTCAAGGAATACACCTATAACAAGATCAGTCAGCCCAACCGCAACCGCTTGCTGTGGCTGGACCCTTACGTTGACGGCATGAAGACCGGCCACACCAAGAGTGCTGGCTATTGCCTGGTGACTTCCGCCCAGCGTGGCGATACCCGCCTGGTCTCTGTCGTGCTCGGGGCACCTTCTGACTCTGCCCGCGCAACAGAAAGCCAAAAGCTGCTGAATTACGGCTTTCAATTCTATGAATCCAAGCTGGTTTACAAGCGCGGTGCCGAAGTGAGCAGCCTCAAGGTATGGAAAGGCACTGACAAGACTGTGACAGCAACCGTTGCCAAGAATGTTTCCATCACCCTGCCCAAGGGAGAATATGCCCGTGTGAAAGCCAAGATCGTCAGCCAACAGCCATTGATCGCACCAGTCACCGCTGGCCAGCAGATCGGCAAGATCGAATTCACTCTGGACGACAAGCTGATTGCAGAACACACGCTCGTGGCTGCCAAGAATGTCGAAGTAGCTGGTATCTTTGGCCGCATGTTGGATAGTATCAAGCTCTGGTTTGAGTAAGCTCACGTATGAGTGATACCGTCTATCTCAACGGGTCATTCCTTCCACTGGAGCAAGCCACGGTCCCGGTGCTGGACCGGGGCTTTATCTTTGGCGATGGCGTATATGAGGTTATCCCGGTATATTCCGGCCACCCCTTCCGGCTGGATGAGCACCTGGACCGGCTGACAAACAGCCTGGACGAGATTCGTATCCGGCAGCCACTGGATCGTGCCGCATGGCGCCATGTCGCCAGAGAACTGATCAGCGCCAATCATCATTTGCAGGATCAATCCCTTTATATCCAGGTGACCAGGGGCGTAGCGCCGCGCGACCAGGCGTTTCCGCCAGCCACGGTTACCCCTACCGTGCTCGTCATGAGCATGCCGCTGGTGACGCCGCCTGTGGAATTGGTCGAATCAGGTGTCAGCGCAATCACGGCACTTGATATCCGTTGGCAGCGCTGCAATATAAAAGCCGTCTCCCTGCTCGCCAATGTGCTGCTGCGGCAGGAAGCCGCAGATCACGATGTAGCGGAAACCCTGATGCTGCGCGACGGCTATCTCACTGAAGGTAGCAGCAGCAATGTGTTCATTGTGAAGCAAGGAAAATTGCTGGCGCCCCCGAAAAATCAGTACATGCTGCCTGGCATTACCTATGACGTGATTCTGGAACTGGCAGAGCGCCATGGCATCCCACACGCGGTTGAGATGATCAGTGAAGAAAGACTGCGAAGCGCAGACGAAATCTGGCTCACATCCTCCACCAAGGAAGTGCTGGCCGTCGTCTCGCTGGATGGGAAAATAATAGGCACTGGTGAGCCCGGCCCTGTATTCAGTCGTATGTACGCCCTGTATCAGGAATTCAAGCAACACATCATGCGAACAGGTGGATAACCATGGCAAACGAACCCAACGAAAACAAACCTCTCGAACAAGAAACCCTGCTCGAATTCCCCTGCGAATTCCCGATCAAGGTAATGGGCGAATCACACGATGAATTCGCCAACCTGATTCTGCAAGCCATCCAGCAGCACCTGCCCGACTTCAATGCCAGCCGCATCGAGATGCGCGCGAGCACTGGCGGCAAGTATGTCAGCCTCACCTGCACGGTGCTGGTGGCGTCCAAACCACAACTGGACGATATCTATCGCTCGCTGACCTCGCACCCCAAGGTGAAATACGTCCTGTAGCCAGCACATGCTTGTCCTTTTTCGCTACCATCCCAGATGAACGGGCGTTCCCTGATCATACGCGTGCTTGGCCTTACCGATTACACCAGCACCTGGCAGGCCATGCAGGCATTCACGCAGCAACGCGATGCCGATACGCCGGATGAGCTGTGGCTCACCGAGCACCCTCCCACCTATACGCTGGGGCTGAACCGGCGCGAGGTACGTCCACCCAGTCGGCAGGATATCCCGCTGATTGAGGTGGACCGGGGCGGCAAGATTACCTACCATGGTCCGGGGCAAGTGGTGATTTACGTGCTGGTTGACCTAAAGCGCCTTGGGCTCACGGTACGCTCACTGGTCAGCGCCATGGAAAGCAGCATCATTGACTTGCTGGCAGAGCAGGATATCGCAGCGGTAGCACGTGCCGATGCGCCCGGCGTATATGTCAACGGTGCCAAGATTGCTTCCCTGGGCCTGCGACTCAAGAACCAATGCAGCTATCACGGCCTTGCCCTCAATATCGACATGGACCTGGCTCCATTTCTCGCTATCGATCCGTGCGGTTTCCAGGGCCTGCATGTCATCCAGACTCGTGATCTCGGCCTCACCCTGACTCCCGAAATTGCCGCCCAGCAACTGCTGGCTAAATTGTCACATCAGTTAGGCTATACTAAGACCATCGTCAGACACACTCTCTGACTCACAAACCCCTATGACAGAATCCACAGAATCCATCGCCACGCCAGCCCGCAAGATCGCTGGCGTCAAGGAAACCAGCGCCGAGAAAATGGCGCGCATCCCCATCAAGATCATTCCCGTGCCGGCCATGCGCAAGCCGGAATGGATACGCATGAAGGTGCCAGACAGCGCGCGTTTCCGCGAAATCAAGCAGGTACTGCGCGACAACAACCTGCATACCGTCTGCGAGGAAGCCTCCTGCCCCAATATCGGCGAATGCTTCAGCGGCGGCACCGCCACCTTTATGATCCTGGGCGATATCTGCACCCGCCGCTGCCCGTTCTGCGATGTCTCCCATGGCAAACCGCTGCCGCCGGATATCAACGAACCCGAGAATCTGGGCCGCACCATTGCCCAGATGCGCCTGCGCTATGTCGTCATTACCAGCGTGGACCGCGACGACTTGCGCGACGGCGGCGCCCAGCATTTCGTCGATTGCATCGCCGCAGTGCGCACCCACTCACCCAATATCAAGGTGGAAATCCTGGTGCCCGACTTCCGCGGTCGCCTGGATCGCGCCATCAATATCCTCAAGGCTGCACCACCTGACGTAATGAACCATAACCTGGAAACCGTATCGCGCCTGTACAAGGAAGCACGCCCAGGCTCTGACTACCAGAACTCGCTCAACCTGCTGAAGGAATTCGGCGAATTGCATCCAGAAGTACCCACCAAATCCGGCCTGATGCTGGGTCTGGGCGAGACTGATGAGGAAATTATCGAAGTTATGCGTGACCTGCGCGCGCATAACGTCACCATGCTCACTCTGGGCCAATATCTTCAGCCTAGTCCGCACCATCTGCCGGTCAAGCGCTTCGTCACGCCGCAGCGCTTTGCGGAATTCGAACAACAGGCGCTTGCAATGGGCTTCACCCACGCCGCATGCGGCCCCATGGTGCGTTCCTCCTACCATGCCGACCACCAGGCGCAACAGGCGGGCGTCAGTATCTAACCACCACTATGGAAAGTAATTTTTTACTCATCCTGCTTGCCTTCTTCCTGGTCCTGCTCAATGGCTTCTTTGTCGCTGCCGAGTTCGGCCTGGTCAAGCTCAGGCAAACCCGGGTCAAGGCGATTGCCAAAACTCACGGTTGGCGCGGACAAATCCTGGCCAAAGTCCACCACCAGCTTGATGCCTATCTCTCAGCCTGCCAGCTCGGCATCACCCTGGCCTCGCTCGGCCTTGGCTGGGTCGGTGAGCCTGCCTTCGCACGCCTGCTGGAACCGCTGCTGTATCAGGTCGGGGTGACTTCGGACGAAATTGTCCACGGCATTTCCTTTGTCGTCGCCTTCTTCACCATTTCCTATCTGCATATTGTACTAGGCGAGCTGGCGCCTAAATCCGTGGCCATCCGCCAAGCCGAAACCGTAGGCCTGTGGACCGCCGCGCCGCTATATGCGTTTTACTGGATCATGTACCCGGCAATCTGGCTGCTCAATGCCAGCTCAAACTGGATCCTGCACAAAGCGGGACTGAGCACCGACCATGCCAGCGATGCGCACTATTCCTCTGATGAACTCAAACTCATTCTGCGTAGCAGCCGCGCTTCGGAAGAACTCACCAAGGATGAATGGAACATCCTCGCGCATACACTGGATTTCAGCGATCTGGAAGTCGCCGACCTTATGCGACCTTTTAATGAGGCCATTTCCCTCTCCGCCAAGAACAGTTTCGAGGAAAATCTGGAGATCATCTCTCAGCACCGCTACAGCCGTTATCCCTTTGTGGAGCAGGATGGCAAGGTCAAGGGTGTTATCCATCTCAAAAGCCTGTTCCTTGCAAAATTTGAAGAGGACGAATTGCAAGACCTGGGCCGTTTTGTGCACTCTGCTCCATTCGTTGCACCCGACCTGCCTGCAATAGAGTTATTCCGCCGCTTCCGCGAAGGCAAAGCCAGCCATTTTGCCATCGTCGGGCGCAAGGGACAGGAACCGCAAGGCTTCATCACTCTGGATAACATGCTCGGCGCGCTGGTCGGCGAAATTCGCGACGAATTCCGCCAGAGTCAAAACGATTGGACCAAGCTCGACGATGGCACGCTGATCGGTAAGGGCAGCTTGCCGATCTTCACGCTTGAGCGTGCTCTAGGCATCGAGATCGAGAACGACGATGAAGTCGACTCTGTAGGCGGGTTGGTGTTATCCAAGCTGGGCGACATCCCGAAGGAGGGTGATAGCATCCCGTTCGGGCAATTCGATATTGTGATCAAGAAAATGAACGGCCCGCGCATCATCCTCGTGCGCATACACCCAAAACAAGCCCATGACGAAAGCCATTGATCTCTTTATCGTTGGCGGCGGCATGATCGGCAGCGCATTGGCTGCCCGACTAGCCCCCTGCGGCATGCAAATTGCCCTGTTGGAGCGCGATCCTCCTGCCGCCTTCGACCCTGCCAGCCTGCCGGACTTGCGGGTTTCCGCACTAAGCCCCGCCTCCATCGCGTTTCTGGAACAGGCCAATGCCTGGCCGTCCATCCAGACCATGCGCACGGCGCCCTTCAAACGTATGCAGGTCTGGGAAAAGCGCCAGGATCAAGGCACGTTATTCGATGCAGCAGAAGTCGATGCAACTTGCCTTGGGCATATTGTCGAAAATCGGCTGGTACAACTGGCTTGCCTCTCTGCGCTGGAAGGCCACGACAATGTGACCATCCTGTGTCCCGACGAAGTCAGCGCAATCGACTATCACAACGGTCACAGTACCATCCGCCTGAAAAGCGGCCAACAGTTTACGGCAAATTTACTGGCTGGCGCTGACGGCGCGCAATCCATCGTGCGCCGAGCCGCTGGTATTGCCTTGGACAGCATGCAATATCCCATGCATGCGCTGGTCGCCACCGTCGGCATCATCGGTGGCGAACGCGACATCACCTGGCAGCGTTTCACCCCGGATGGCCCACAATCCTTGCTGCCCCTGCCCGGAGATTACGCTTCCCTCGTCTGGTATCACCGTCCCAGTGAAGTGAGACGCCTACTTGCGCTGGATAACGAAGGGTTGCTGGATGCATTCCGCACGCATTTCCCTGCCGCGCTGCCACAAATCACCGGCCTGGTGCAAAAAGGCAGCTTCGCCCTCACTCGTAGCCATGCGAATGAATATGCGCGCACAGGCATCGTCCTGATCGGTGACGCCGCCCATACCATCCATCCGCTGGCAGGACAGGGCGTCAACCTGGGTTTCCAGGATGCAGCTGTACTCAGCGAGGTACTACTCAAAGCTTGGCAGCAAGGCAAAACTATCGGCGCATTGCCGTTGCTCAAGCAATACGAACGCGAGCGCAAACTCGCCAACCATCTCATGCAACGCGCCATGGATGCGTTCAGCTACGGCTTCAGCAACGATATTGCCCCTTTGCGGCTATTACGCAATGCAGGACTCAAACTTGCCAATCATCAGGGGCCGCTCAAGCGGGAAGTGATCCGTTACGCATTGGGATTACCACTTTCCAAAACCCTCCCAGGCATTTCAAGACTCCGAGCCTGAGAGTTCCACCAACACCTAAATTTAGATTTCAACTCGCTTAGTTGACGCCAGCCGTCACTTCTCCATACCATGTGACTATACTCACCTGTAAACACTACGATGGCATGGAGAAAAGCAATGAGCGAATTCTATGGAGAGCAGCATCGGCAATGGCAGGAGCAGTTCGATGGCGTAGCCATGGCAGACCGGGTGCGTGACCTGATCGTATCGCCCACCATTCCAGAGGAACACGCTGGATTTATCGCCAGCCGGGATTTTTTCTTTCTTTCCACCGTTGACCATCGCGGATTTCCCACCTGCTCGCATAAAGGCGGGGCACCTGGTTTCGTGAAGATACTCGACGATACCACGCTTGCTTTTCCCAGCCTGGATGGCAATAGCATGTACCTTTCAATGGGCAATCTCTCGCTCAATCCCAAGATCGGCATGCTGTTTATCGACTTCGAGACGCCGCACCGCGTACGCGTGCACGGCACTGCCAGTATCGCAGCGGATGACCCACTGTTATCCGAATATCAGGAAGCAGAGCTGGTAGTGAGGGTCAAGATCGAGGAAGTGTTCGTCAATTGCCCGCGCTATATCCACAAGCATCACCGCGTGCAGGCTTCTCCTTATATTCCACAAGCTGGCTGCACCACGCCAGCACCGCAATGGAAGCGGCTGGACGTCGTACAGGACGTGTTGCATGCAGAGGAACTCGCCAAGGTCGCTACCATGGGCGGCATCATCACATTCGAGGAATATACGGAACTCGTGGTGCAAGGCAATGCCTGAACTTGAACTGATATTTCACAACAGGAGAACAGCATGACCAAACTACTCGGGATTTCAGGCAGCCTGCGCCAGCATTCCTTCAACACCGCCCTGCTCAAGGCAGCGCGTGAATTGGCGCCCGCCGGGGTCGAGCTGGAAATCGCCACCCTGCATGGCATACCACTCTATGATGGCGACCTGGAAGCGCAATCCGGCATCCCGGATGCCGTCACTGCCTTGAAGCAGAAGATTATCGCCAGCGACGGCATTATCCTCGCCAGTCCGGAATACAACCACAGCATTCCCGGCGTGATGAAGAACGCTATCGACTGGCTTTCCCGGCCGCCCAAGGACATCGAGGAAGTATTCTCGCAACGCACCTTTGCCGTGCTGGGCGCTTCGCCATCGGGATTCGGCACCATACTCGCGCAGGATGCCTGGCTATCCGTGCTGCGCCAACTGGAAGTGCGCTATTGGAGCGGCGGCAGGTTGCTGGTGTCACGCGCGCATGAAGTGTTTGATGAACAGGACCAGCTACAGGACGAGCGCACCAGGGAAAATCTGCGCAAATTCGTGCAGGGCTTTGCCCAATTTGCCACGCGGGGTTAGAACAGGTTTAGTCAGGTTTGCGAGTCCGGCTTGGGCTTGAATACATAAAACAGGTTGGGCTCGCTGATGACATAAATACGCTTGTCGGGGCCGATCGCCAGTCCTTCCGCTTGCGGCACGGTGCGACTCAACCCTTGGAAACCACGCCAGAGCGATAAAGTATCCAGTCTTTTGCCATCAGCATTATATTTCGCCACCATGCGCGAATCATCGCTCAACAGCAATATATGACCGGTATCGGCATCATAGCTGACTGCAGATAGATCCCTGAGCCCGCTGGAAGCGGTCTCAGGCAATTTCTCGATATGAATGGTCGTTGGCTGGTCAGGTTCGGCATCCACAAATCCCTGGACAGCAATTACGCGTTTGGGTGAGCGTTCCTTGGCAACCAGCAAGCGCTGTCGCTCCCGGTCCCAGGTCACGCCTTCGAATCCCTTGTTGTCATCCGCATACATGGCCAGCGTAAAGGAAGGCGCATCGCTAACATCCACCTCATCTGTACCATCCTCGATATCCGTCATCACCAGGCTGTACTTTCCCTCATCAAGCAATACAAAACGGTTGCCGCTAACATGTGCAATTCCTTCCATATCACCGATTCCCTTGACATGCACGGTACGCAATACCTTGCCTTCCAGCGATAACTCAACGATCAAAGGCTGTTTGTTGGAAACAGTGAACAAGGTATGGGTTTCGTGGTTGTAGCTCAGGTCGGACAAATCATTCCCGACTCCGGGTATTTCAATCGCCTCGCGCTCAACGACATAATCCTTGAGGCGTGGGCTGGTGGTATCAGCGCTTTGCCGCTGCGCACCCCACAAATGCCAGACAATCGACTCCATCCTGAAGGCATAAGCCAGCCCCAGCAACAAGGCAATCAATAACAACAGGCGTGTAAGCCTGCCAGAGAGGGGGCGTGTCATTTTGTTGATATCCGTGTAGTACTGCCGTGACCAGTATGGTAGCAAATTGAAGAATTCGAGTTGGAGACGACCTGGATGTACAAAGTTCCGCACTGCATGCCATACTCACATCATATGCAACAGTGCTCCAATCCATTTTTTCCAGCGTATCAGTAAACATCATGACCAGAAGAACCTCGTATCTCAAAACCTGCGAACTTTGCATCACCTCAGGCGGGGAAATTCTCTGGCAGGATGCCTTATGCAGGGTGGTGCGCATTGAGGACAAGGACTATCCGGGATTCTGCCGCATCATCCTCAACCGCCACGTAAAGGAAATGAGCGATCTCAAGCCTGCTGAACGTGAACATCTCATGCTGGTGGTTTTTGCTGTCGAAGAAGCGGTGCGGGAAGTCCTCCGGCCTGACAAGATCAACTTGGCCAGCCTGGGCAATATGACGCCTCATGTTCATTGGCACGTTATCCCGCGTTTCAAACGCGACCGACACTTTCCCAACCCGATCTGGGGGATAAGCAAACGCGAAAGCCTGCCACAAACATTGGATACTGAGAGTATAGAGGCATTAAAGAAAGCCATTGCCCTTCGACTGGATCAGGGAGTGCAAATCCTGCCGGATTGAGGAAGTCTCTCCAGCCCCTGCTTGGCTTATTGTGTTGCCAGGCTATCTTCCTTGGTGAACGTCCAGGTACGGGTAATGCCGATGATGTCGAACTCCTTGCGGATATCATCGGGGAAAGTGGCATAGGGCGCGGCAAGCTCGACAATACGCTTGGCCGCATCATCCAAAACCTTGTGGCCTGAGCTGCGTGTCACCCGGATTTTATCTATGGAACCGTCCGCGCGAATATCCACGGACAACTCCAAACTGCCGTAGAGCTTCTGCTCCTTAGCAGCCTGAGGATAATTAAGATTACCGATTTTCTCCACCTTCTGCCGCCATGCCTCGACATAAGTGGCAAAACGGTATTCCTGCGTCCGTCCGCCCAACTCCTTGCGCTTGGGCCGCTTCTGGTATTCGTCCTGCTGCTTGGCGATCTGCGCCTCCAGTCGCGCAATATCCATACTGCTGGCCACCAAGTCGCGTGCGTTGAAATTACGTGGTGCTTCCTGCTGCTGCCCCTGGTCAGGCGTGGATGTGGCAGCGCTCTGTGCAGGGGCTGATTCCAGCTTTTTCTGCTGGTTGATCTGATCCATCAACGCCTGCGCCTGCCGCTCCAGTTCGGCTACCTTGTCCTGCGCTGGCGTCTGCTCCTGTTTCTGCTGTTCGGGACGTGAAGAAGCCGCAGCTTCTGCCGCCTGCTTGGGCGCTACCTCGGTTTTCTTTTTCTTGGGCGGGGGCAGCGCAGTCTTCATCTGCCGGTTCTGGTCGGTATTGCCGCCGCGGTCGAGATTGGCTTGCGCCAACGCATCGGCCTTCTTGGGCTTGGATTCCGTCTTGGCATTCACCAGCACCACTTCCAGCGGCAGGATTTTATCCTTGAAGAATTTGGGATCCGGCATCTCGAAATTCAGTGTAGCAATAACAATTGCATGAACAACCGCTGACACGAGCAGTGCCCACCAAAGCACCCCCCTGTTCCTGAACGGTTTCATATTGAATTTCATTGGTTAAACTGCTTTGAATTTCACTATGCCAGCCTTTGCAGCAGTTGCTGATGAATACCACCAAATCCGCCATTGCTCATGACCAGGATATGGTCGCCCGGCTGCGCCTCGGCTGCGACAGCATCCACCAGCCCTGACAGGCTGCCGAAAGCGGCTGCCTTGTGCTGGATAGGTTGCAAGGCCGCTGCCGCATCCCAACCAAGGTGTTCACCGTAGCAGAATACCAGGTCGGCATCAGTCAGACTGCCCGGCAAGGCATACTTCATCACGCCCAGCTTCATGGTGTTTGAACGCGGCTCCAGCACGGCGAGAATGCGTGCCTTGCCCACTTTATCGCGCAAACCCGCCACAGTAGTGGCAATCGCCGTCGGATGATGGGCAAAATCATCATAGACCGTGATGCCGTTCACCACACCGCGCACCTCCATGCGACGCTTGACGTTCCTGAATTCCGACAATGCCTGGATGCCTACTTCCACCGTGACGCCCACATGCCGCGCCGCGGCCAGCGCAGCCAGCGCGTTCATGCGATTGTGCTCGCCCAGCAGTTCCCATTGCACCCGGCCTTGCGCCTTGCCCTGAAAGCTCACGGTGAAACTGCCTGCCGCATCGACATCCTGTGCCTGCCAATCGGTGCCGAAATATTCTACCGGTGTCCAGCAACCGCGTTGGATTACGCACTTGAGGCTATCCTCACGGCCATTCGCGACGACGAGGCCGTTACTCGGGACTGTGCGCACCAGATGGTGAAATTGGGTCTCGATGGCATGCAGGTCTGCAAAGATGTCAGCGTGGTCGAATTCCAGATTGTTGAGAATCGCAGTGCGCGGATGGTAGTGCACGAACTTGGAACGCTTGTCGAAGAACGCCGTGTCGTACTCGTCCGCCTCGATCACGAAAAATGGGGAAATGCTCTTGTCATCCTGGCGCGGCACACCCGGCAGGCGAGCGGAGATAGCGAAATTCTCCGGCACACCACCAATCAGGAAACCGGGCGCCAGCCCGGCATATTCCAGTATCCACGCCAGCATGGAAGTGGTCGTCGTCTTGCCGTGTGTGCCCGCGACGGCGAGCACCCACTTGGCTTCTTGCCCCGGCTTGGCATAGAGAATGTTCTCGGCCAGCCATTGCGGGCCAGAAATATAAGGCAAGCCGCGATTGAGGATTTCCTCCATCAGGGGATTACCGCGCGCCACCACGTTGCCGACCACGAAGATATCCGGGTTGAGCGACACCTGCTCCGGGCCGAAGCCTTCCACCAATTCTATGCCCTGCGCCTCAAGCTGGGTGCTCATGGGCGGATAGACATTGGCGTCGCAGCCGGTCACGCGGTGTCCGGCTTGCTTGGCAAGCACGGCAATGCCGCCCATGAACGTGCCACAAATACCGAGGATATGAATATGCATGATGCTTCTAATTCGCTTTCAGATTCAGGTCAATGTTCACCAACGCCGCTCAGGACAGGTTGGCCGCCAGCCAGCGTTCCAGGTATTCGCGCGGCAGGCTGCGGCGGTTCGCCATATCCAACAACTGGTCTTCGCCTATTTTATCGACACTGAAATAGCGGGATTCAGGGTGGGCGAAATAGAACCCGGACACAGCCGCCGCCGGTATCATCGCAAACGCATCGGTCAGCTGGATGTTCACTTCCTCGCACTTCATCAAGTTGAACATATCCGGCTTGACGGTATGGTCGGGACAGGCAGGATAACCCGGCGCGGGACGTATACCGCGATATTTTTCCTTGATGAGCTCCTCATTGCTCAGGATTTCATCTGAGGCATAGCCCCATAAATCCTTGCGCACGCGCTCGTGCAGGTATTCGGCGAAGGCTTCCGCCAGACGGTCCGCCAATGATTTCAGCAGGATGCTGTTGTAATCGTCCTGCTCCGCCTCGTAACGCTGCAAGTGCTTTTCGATATCCAGGCCACCGGTGACGGCAAACATGCCAATGTAATCAGCAATGCCGCTTTCCTTGGGTGCGATAAAATCCGCCAGGCACTGGTTAGGACGCTGCTCGCCGTTGACGACAGGTTTCTGCGTCTGCTGGCGCATGCCGTAGTAAGTGAACGCTACCTCATTGCGGCTTTCATCCGTGTAGATCTCGATATCATCGTCATTGACGCTGTTGGCGGGTAAGAGCGCAATCACGCCATTGGCGGTCAGCCAGCGCCCCTCGATGATTTTCTTGAGCATCTCCTGACCTTCTGCGAACAACTTGGTCGCAGCTTCGCCCACAATCTCGTCCTCCAGGATGGCGGGATAGAACCCGGCCAGGTCCCAGGTCTGAAAGAACGGCCCCCAGTCGATATATCGCGCGATGGTCGCGAGGTCGATGTTCTTGAACACTCGCCTGCCGATGAATTTTGGCCTGACCGGCGCATATTCCCCGGTGAAGCTGAGCTTGGCCTTGTTGGCCCTGGCGTCCGCCAGCTTCAGCATCGGCACGCCCTTCTTGTTGGCATGCTGGGTACGCACGCGTTCATAGTCTGCATTGACTTCAGCGACATAACTGTCGCGCTGCTCCGGCGTCAGCAGCGACTGCATCACCGCGACCGAGCGCGAGGCGTCCGGCACATAGATCACCGGGCCGTCGTAATGCGGCGCGATCTTGACGGCGGTATGCGCGCGCGAAGTGGTGGCTCCCCCGATCAGCAGCGGCATCTTGATGCCATGGAAATAAGGGTCGCGCTGCATTTCGCGCGCGACGTAGGCCATTTCCTCCAATGACGGGGTAATCAGGCCGGACAGGCCGATGATGTCCGCCCCGGTCGCCTTGGCCTGTTCCAGGATTTCCGCGCACGGCACCATTACGCCCATGTTGACCACTTCGAAGTTATTGCATTGCAACACCACGGAAACGATATTCTTGCCAATATCGTGCACATCGCCCTTGACCGTGGCGATCACCATCTTGCCCTTGGGCTTGGCAACGATGCCGGTGCGCGCTTCCTCGGCGCGTTTTTCCTCTTCGATGAACGGGATCAGATGGGCCACCGCCTGCTTCATGACGCGCGCGGACTTCACCACCTGCGGCAGGAACATCTTGCCCTGCCCGAATAGGTCGCCCACCACATTCATGCCATCCATAAGCGGCCCTTCAATGACTTGAATAGGCCGCCCGCCATTACCCATGATCTTCTGCCGTGCTTCTTCAGTATCGGCCACAATGAATTCGGTAATGCCATGCACCATGGCATATTCCATGCGCTTTTCCACAGATGCCGGATTTTCCGGCGTGCCGCGCCACTCCAGCGTAGCTTCCTGCTTTTTACCGCCCGCAGCCAGAGTCGCGGCGAACTCAATCATGCGCTCGGTGGCATCCTCGCGCCGGTTCAGCACCACGTCCTCCACGCGCTCGCGCAACTCGGGGTCGAGGTCGTCGTAAACGCCTATCATGCCCGCATTGACGATGCCCATGGTCATGCCCGCCTTGATTGCGTGGTAGAGGAACACGGCATGAATCGCCTCGCGCGCCACGTCGTTGCCGCGGAAGCTGAAGCTGACGTTGGACACACCACCGGAAATCCGCGCATGCGGCAGGTTTTCCTTGATCCAGCGCGTGGCATTGATGAAGTCCACGGCGTAGTTGTTGTGTTCCTCAATGCCGGTGGCGATGGCGAAGATATTGGGGTCGAAAATGATGTCTTCCGGCGGAAAATCCAGCTTCTCCACCAGCAGGTCGTAGGCGCGCTTGCAGATTTCTATCTTGCGCTCGCAGGTATCGGCCTGGCCGACCTCATCAAATGCCATCACGATCACTGCCGCGCCGTAGCGGCGGCATAACGCGGCCTGGCGCAGGAATTCCGCCTCGCCTTCCTTCATGGAGATGGAGTTGACGATGGATTTGCCCTGCACGCACTTCAGGCCTGCCTCGATGACGCTCCATTTCGAAGAGTCGATCATAATAGGTACGCGGGCAATATCCGGCTCGGACGCTACCAGATTGAGGAAATGCGTCATGGCATGCACGGCATCCAGCATGCCCTCGTCCATGTTGATGTCGATCACCTGCGCGCCGTTCTCCACCTGCTGCCGCGCTACCACCAGCGCTTCTTCATACTTCTCGTTGAGGATCATGCGTGCAAACGCTTTGGAGCCCGTCACATTTGTGCGTTCACCCACGTTCACATACAGCGAGTTTTCATCGATGGTGAAAGGCTCCAGGCCGGACAGCCGTGTCGCCACGGGAATCTCCGGCACGCGGCGCGGCGGGATGTCCTTGATGGTTTCCGCAATCGCCGCGATATGCGGCGGCGTCGTGCCGCAACAACCACCGGCGACGTTGACGAAGCCGCTGTCGGCAAAATCCTTCAACAGGGCCGAGGTGTCTTCCGGTGTTTCGTCAAAGCCGGTCTCCGACATGGGGTTGGGCAGACCGGCGTTGGGATAGATGCAGACAAAAGTATCGGCAATCCTGCTCAGCTCTTCTGCATAAGGCCGCATCAGCGCCGCTCCCAGCGCGCAATTGAGCCCTACCGTCAGCGGTCTGGCGTGGCGGATGGAATTCCAGAATGCGGGCACCGTCTGGCCGGAGAGGATACGGCCCGAAGCGTCAGTGACTGTACCCGAGATCATGATGGGCAGGCGCTTGCCGGTTTCCTCGAAATACTGGTCGATCGCGAACAAAGCCGCCTTGCAGTTCAGGGTGTCGAAAATGGTCTCGACCAGCAGGATGTCCGCGCCGCCTTCGACCAGCCCGCGCGTCTGCTCGTGATAGGACGCCACCAGCTGGTCGAAGGTGATGTTGCGCACCGAAGGGTCGTTTACATCCGGCGAAATGGAGGCGGTCTTGGGTGTCGGCCCCAGCGCACCCGCGGCAAAGCGCGGCTTATCCGGCGTGGAATACTTGTCGCAAGCCGCACGCGCCAGCTTTGCCGCCTCCACGTTCATTTCATAGGCCAGATGCCCCATGAAGTAATCCTCCTGCGCCACACTGGTGGCACCGAAGGTGTTGGTCTCGATGATGTCCGCGCCTGCCGCTAGGTATTGCTCGTGGATATCCTGGATGATGTGCGGTTGGGTCAGGGTCAGGAGCTCGTTGTTGCCTTTGACGAACAGCTCGCGCTCGCCTTCCGGCGCGGAAAAATCGGCGAAGCGCCCCTGCGGCCCACCGCGATAGTCCTCCTCCGTCAGCTTGTATTGCTGGATCATGGTGCCCATGGCACCGTCCAGGATCATGATGCGCTTGGCGAGGATTTCACGCAGCAACGCTTCAGTGGAGGACATGTCGTAATGTTTCATGCAAAACCTTAAATACCGGCAAAACAACCATTGCCGGACAATGGAATATTCAGGCCGTCATTATAAGGCAGCGGCAGCATCGCGCATAACACGCAGCCAGTGCCTTGCCTAAAGCGCCATCGCAGTACTCAGTAGACTGCCTATCCAGTAGGTCATCCCGCCTGCTGCCGAGCCGATCAGCAGCATGCGCATACCGCCATATAACATGCTGCGTCCGCTGAAAAATGCGAGCGAAGCGCCGACAACGAACAAAGCGCTGCCGGTCAGGGCAAAAGCCAGCTCAAACGCGCTAGCCTGCATATCCAGCAGCCATGGCAGCAAAGGGATGGTGCCGCCGATCAGGAACGAAACAAACGAGGAAATAGCCGCCGCCCACGGCGACCCCAACTCATCAGGATTCAGGCCCAGCTCTTCGCGGGTCAGCACTTCCAATCCGAGTTCCGGATCCGCGACCAGCCGATTCGCCAGATGCCTGGCTTCTTCGCTGGTCATGCCCCTTGCCTCATAAATCAGGGCCAGTTCCGCTGCTTCCTGTTCTGGGTAAAGCGCCAGCTCTTCCCGCTCTAGCGCAATCTGGTGTTCAAACAAATCACGTTGGGAACGCATGGAAATATATTCGCCAGCCGCCATGGAGAATGCTCCAGCAAGCAAACCGGCCACGCCGGACAGCAAAATCAGCTTCGCGCTGCTTTCCGCGCCCGCCACCCCAAGCACCAGGCAGGCAATGGAGACCAGGCCATCATTGATGCCAAATACCGCCGCCCGCAGGCCGCCATTATTGCTCGCCAGCCTGTGTCTGCTACCAACTTCCTGCACTTTCACGGGCATGGCATGCGATGCCAACTCGACCCGCCTCGTCCCATACGCCGAAATACCGCGCACCTTGTTGGCAGCCAGCAAGTGGCGGATACGTCTGGGGCCAATGCTGCGCAACAACCATACAATTATCCTGGCTCGCCAATCCGGCTGATAGGCTGCCACCACATGGCCGGCCTTAGCCAGCTTCTGCTCCCAGATGCCTGCCTGGGTAATTGCAGCCTCGGCAAGTCCGGCAAACATGGCAGCCAGCCGCGTATCCCGCTCGTATTGTGACAATGCCTTGTAAATATAGGCGGAGCGCTGTTCCTCGCGCCAACCTTTCAGATCATCAGCCATCTATAATCCTAACCTGCGGTACTGCACAGCCTCGGCGATATGCGCGGCTTGAATGGTATCGCTGGCGGCCAGGTCAGCGATGGTACGGGCTACCTTGAGTATGCGATGGTAAGCCCGCGCGGACAGGTCAAGCCGGGTAATCGCCTGTCTCAGCAAAGCGCTCCCAGCTTCATCCGGCTGGCAATATTCATCCACCTGCCCGCTCGTCAGCACATGGTTGTTTACGCCCTGGCGCTGCAATTGTCGCTGCCGCGCCTGCTCGACCCGTATCTGTATTGCTGCGCTGGCCTCCCCTGCGGGGGCATTGATTAACTCATTCTCGCTCAAGGCAGGAACTTCGATATGAATGTCGATCCGGTCCAGCAAAGGGCCGGACAGACGATGCCGGTAGCGCGAAACCTGGTCCGGCGTGCAACGGCATTTGCCGTTGGGATGGCCGAAATAACCGCACGGACAAGGGTTCATCGCGGCAATCAACTGGAAGCGTGCAGGAAACTCTGCCTGCCGCGCGGCGCGCGAGACGGTGATATGTCCGGATTCCAATGGCTCGCGCAGCACCTCCAGCACCTTGCGGTCGAACTCCGCCAGTTCATCCAGAAACAAGACCCCGTGATGCGCCAGCGAAATCTCGCCGGGCTTGGGGATTGCACCGCCGCCCACCAGCGCCACGCCGGAAGCAGTATGGTGCGGCGCGCGATAAGGCCGCTTTCCCCAATCGCTGGCGCGAAAGCCTTTGCCCAGCGACTGGATCGCGGCGGATTCCAATGCCTCGGCTTCCGTCATGGCAGGCAGCACCCCAGCAAAACGCGAGGCCAGCATGGATTTTCCAGTACCCGGCGGCCCGGACATCAGCACGCTATGCCCGCCTGCGGCAGCCACCTCCAACGCGCGCTTGGCCTGGAGCTGGCCTTTCACCTCGGCAAAATCAGCTTCGTTGCGCGACACCTTTTCCACCGTAACTGGTTGAGGCAGCAATAGCTCGCGTCCAGCCAAATGAGCGCATACCTGCAACAAACTGTTGGCTGGCAGGACGGTTGCCCCTTGCACCAACGCGGCTTCTGCCGCACTTTCGCGGGGCAGGATGAACGCACGTCCGCTATCTCTGGCCTTGCACATCATGGCGAGTGCGCCGCGTATCGGACGCAGCTCGCCAGTCAAGGCCAACTCGCCTGCTACCTCATATTGATCCAGCGCTTGCGCGGGAATCTGCCCGGAAGCGGCAAGAATCCCGAGGGCGATCGGCAGGTCATAGCGCCCGCTTTCCTTGGGCAGATCAGCCGGAGCAAGGTTGACGGTGATTCGACGGGCCGGAAACTCGAACTGTGCGGTCTGCAGGGCAGCACGCACCCTGTCCTTGCTTTCCTTGACCTCGGCCTCGGGCAGACCAACGATAGTAAAGCTCGGCAAGCCGTTAGCCAAATGCACTTCTACCGCAACTTCCGGCGCCTCCATCCCGGCCAGCGCGCGGCTGTGCAACACCGCCAGCGCCATGCTCAAGCAGATTGCTCCAGCCGCGCCTCGATCTCCGCCAATTGTTGTTCCAATTCGGCCAATTGTTCGCGGGTTTTGCGCAGGATTTCCGCCTGGATATCAAACTCCTCGCGCGTCACAAGCTCCAGCTTGGTGAATGCGCCCTTTAACAGGGCATGCATGTTGCGCTCCATATCCTCTGCGGGTGATGCATCATACATTTCTTTGATTTTATTGGATAAATCTTCAAAAAATTGGCTATTCATCATGTCAATAACTCCAGGAGGAGTGCTAGTTTAGCAGGTTTCCTTTCCGTCAAAACCCTATTAAATACAACAAACTCAATCACTTATCCTCCACCTTCAGACCACGCACCATTCTGGATCGATAGAAAATTCCAAAAATCATTAGTAACCATTTGATTTATATGAATGTTTAATTAATGGCACAAGTGTTGCTTATTACCCAACAGAAGTTTTTTGTTTTTAACTCACTGAAAGGGTACATCATGCGTCACTCTCTGCTACTTGCAGGCATTCTGGGCACATTCGCAACACCTGCCGTTGTCATGGCGGAAGAGTCCGGCACAGAAACCTCTCCGCACTCCGTCACCTACAACATTGGCGTGACCAGCCAATATATCTTCCGCGGCCTGACGCAAACCGCGCATGAACCCGCGTTGCAAGGCGGTGTGGACTACGCACACGCCAGCGGCTTCTATCTTGGCACCTGGGGCTCCAACGTCAGCTGGGTAAACGATGGCGGCTACAAGGAAGACAACAGCATGGAATGGGATGTGTACGGCGGCTACACCAATACCTTCGGCGATAGCGGCATCAGCTATGACGTGGGCCTGCTGCAATATTTTTATCCTGGCAAAACCATCAGTGGCGTGCAACGCCCTGACACGACAGAAATCTATGGCGCATTGAGCTGGGGGCCGGTCACGCTAAAAAATTCTTATGTCATTTCCAATGGCGCGTTTGGCATCAAGGACGGTCGCGGTTCCAATTATCTCGATCTGGCGCTCGACCTGCCGATTGGTGAAACCGGTTACGCCATTCTGGCCCATGTCGGCTATCAATACTTTGATGGCAAGACCGCCGGCGCTTCCAACGACAAGGCATTTTCCTATACCGATTGGAAGCTGGGCATGACCAGAAGCTGGGACAACGGCGTGGTAGCAGGCGGCTACTACACCGGCTCCGATACGGATGATGCCTGGAAGATCGACGGCAAGAACATCGGCAAGGACACCGTGACCATCTTCGTGCAAAAGACTTTCTGAACTTGAATACCCTGGGGACAAGCCGGGCAATGTCAATGCCTGCCTTGCCTCCCGGATTGCTTAACCATCCCGCAACAAGGAGACATCCATGAAACTTGTATCCGCCATCATCAAGCCATTCAAGCTCGACGAAGTGCGTGAAGCCCTTTCCGCCATTGGCGTGCAGGGCATCACCGTCACCGAGGTCAAGGGCTTTGGCCGCCAGAAGGGCCATACCGAGCTTTACCGGGGCGCAGAATACATCGTCGATTTCCTGCCCAAGGTCAAACTGGAAATCGCAATTGCCGACGACCTGCTTGACCAGGTGATAGAAGCCATCGAGAAATCCGCCACTACCGGCAAGATCGGCGACGGCAAGATTTTTGTTTTTGACCTGGAGCAGGTGTACCGCATCCGCACAGGTGAAACTGGCGCTGATGCGCTGTAAGGAGCCTGATATGAAAAATATTCTTTCCATGCTTGCCCTATGTGGCTTATTGGGCTTTTCCAGCCTGGCGTTGGCGGCAGAAGAGTCTCTGATCGTCAACGACACCGTCATTACCGAAATTGCACCTGCCGCAACGCAAGCCGTTGCCACGCTCAGTGCAGGAGATACCGCCTGGACCATGATCGCCACGGTGCTGGTCCTGTTCATGATCGTGCCGGGCATCGCCCTGTTCTACGGTGGCCTGGTACGCGCCAAGAACATGGTTTCCATCCTGACGCAGGTATTCGTCACCACTGCGCTGATGTCCCTGCTCTGGGTCGCGTATGGCTACAGCCTGACCTTTACCGATGGTGGCAGCCTGAACAGCGTCATCGGCGGTTTCAGCAAAGCATTCCTGTCCGGCGTCACGCCCGACAGCCTGCTGGAAGGCGGCACCATCCCGGAATATGTCTTCATCACTTTCCAGCTGACGTTTGCCGCCTTGACGCCGGCGCTGATCGTGGGCGGTTTTGCGGAACGCATGAAGTTCTCCGCCGTGCTCGTCTTCCTCGCGCTCTGGGTGACTTTTGTCTATATCCCGATCGCGCACATGGTCTGGGGCGGTGGCTTCCTCGCCGTATTGGAAGCTGCTGACTTTGCCGGCGGCACTGTCGTGCATATGAATGCCGGTATTGCAGCACTGGTTGGCGCATTGGTGGTAGGCAAGCGTCTGGGATATGGCCGTGAAGCCATGCCTCCGCACAGTATCACCCTGACCATGGTCGGCGCAGCCATGCTGTGGGTAGGCTGGTTCGGCTTCAATGTCGGCAGCGAACTCGCTGCTGACGGCACTGCAGGCCTGGCGATGATCAACACCCAGGTCGCCACTGGCGCCGCTGTCATGGGCTGGTTGTTTGCCGAGTGGATATTCAAGGGCAAGCCCTCCCTGCTGGGCGCAGTATCCGGTGCGGTTGCAGGCTTGGTTGCCGTGACTCCCGCCTGTGGTTTCATCGGCCCGCTGGGTGCCATCATTCTTGGATTTGTCGCCAGCGTGATCGCCTTCTGGGCAGTCATCAGCCTCAAGGCCAAACTTGGCTACGATGACTCCCTTGATGTCTTCGGCATCCACGGTGTCGCCGGATTGATCGGCGCCATCGGCACCGGCATCCTCATGAGCGCTGATTTTGGCGGCGTGGGCTATGAAGAGGGCGGCTCCATGATGAGCCAGCTCTATGCACAGGCGGTTGCAGTCGGCGTCACCATCGTCTGGGGCGGGCTTGGCAGCTATATCCTGTTCAAGATCGTGGATGTGGTCATCGGCCTGCGTGTCAGCGAGGAAGCCGAACGCGAAGGCCTGGATACTGCCGAACATGGCGAACGCGCTTACCACTACTAAACCTTGAACCACCAACGGGCGTGCCAGCGCCCGTTTCATGCACAATCTCCTCCTCCGGCGCATGCCAGTCATGCGCCTTTTTTTTCACTCGTGTTTCTGCTTTAGGCTAGAATCAGCGGCTACCTTTAATCACTAGCCAGACTAAATTCTTATGATGGTTCCCCACCTGACGACCGCCTTGACCGGTCCGTTGCTGACACTGGAAAAACGCCTGCTGGAAAGCATGCCACGCATAGAACACTGGTTCCGCAATCAGTGGCTGGAATATGGCACACCGTTTTATGCCTCTGTGGATTTACGTAATGCAGGCTTCAAGCTGGCGCCTGTGGATACCAATCTGTTTCCCGGCGGATTCAATAACCTGAATCCGGATTTCCTGCCCTTATGTATCCAGGCCACCATGGTGGCAGTAGAAAAAATCTGTCCTGACGCTCACCGGTTATTACTCATCCCTGAGAACCATACCCGCAACACCTTTTACCTGCGCAATATCTACGCCCTCACCCATATCCTGCGTCAGGCAGGCATGGAAGTACGCATCGGCAGCATTTCTCCCGAGATTACCGAACCCACGCACCTGGAAACGCACGATGGCCACAGCATCCTGCTGGAACCGGTGCAGCGCAAGGGCAACCGGCTGGTGCTGGAAGATTTCGACAGCTGCGCCATTCTGCTCAACAACGACCTCTCTGGCGGCATCCCCGAGATTCTGCAAGGCCTGGAGCAAGCGCTGATTCCGCCCTTGCACGCAGGCTGGTCCACACGGCGCAAATCGCAGCACTTCGCCGCCTATGACCGAGTTGTCAATGAATTCAGCCAATTGCTGGATATCGACCCCTGGCTGCTCAATCCCTATTTCGATACCTGCGCCGGATTGGATTTCCATGCACGGACAGGCGAGGACCAGTTAGCTGAAAAAGTGGAAGCCCTGCTGGTAAAAATCCGCGCCAAATATGCGGAATACGGCGTGACGCAGGAGCCCTTCGTCATCGTCAAGGCAAATGCAGGCACCTACGGCATGGGTATCATGACGGTGAAAAATGCCGATGACGTGCGCGATCTCAACCGCAAGCAGCGCAACAAGATGTCCGTCGTCAAGGAAGGCCTGAAAGTCAGCGAAGTCATCCTGCAGGAAGGCGTGTATACCTTCGAAGTGCTGAACGACGGCGTGGCCGAGCCCGTGGTCTACATGATGGACCACTTCGTAGTCGGCGGCTTTTACCGCGTCCACACCTCGCGCGGCATCGACGAAAACCTCAATGCACCCGGTATGCATTTTGAGCCCCTGGCGTTCGAAACGCCTTGCACCACGCCCGATTGTGCAGGCGCGCCCGACGCGCCGCCCAACCGCTTCTATGCCTATGGCGTGGTGGCGCGGCTGGCATTGCTCGCCGCCGCGATAGAGTTGCAGGAAACCGACCCGGATTTTCAGGACTGAACCATGGATTTAGCCTTTATCCTCGACCCGCTGGACAGCCTCAAACCCTACAAGGACACCAGCCTCGCCATCATGCGCGAAGCCTCTAGGCGCGGTCACAGCCTGTTCGTCGCCATGCAGCACTACTTGTTCCTGCGCCATGACAATGCCCGTCTGAGAGTGCGACCATTTGCATTCGCCGATGGCGATTCATGGTATGCGCTGGGCGATATGCAGGAAGAAACGCCACAGGTATTTGACGCCATTTTCATACGTAAGGATCCGCCCTTCGACAACGAATACCTCTACAGCACTTACCTGCTGGAGCAAGCGGCAAAACAAGGCGCGCGCGTCTACAACAACCCGACTGCCATCCGCGACTGGAACGAAAAGCTAGACGTGCTCAACTTCCCGCAGTTTGCGCCCACTTTCCTTGTCAGCAGCGATCAAAACCTGATTCGTGAGTTTCTTGCAGAACACCAGGATATCGTAGTCAAGCCGCTGGACGGCATGGGAGGCAGCAGCGTCTTCCGCCTGCGCCAGGACGATCCCAACCTCGGCGTCATCCTCGAAACCATCACGCGCCACGGCGGGCAAACCGTCATGGCGCAACGCTACCTGCCCGCCATCGCACAGGGCGACAAGCGCATCATCGTCATCGACGGCGAGCCGCTGCCCTATGCCCTGGCACGCATCCCGCAGAACGGCGAAACCCGCGGCAATCTCGCCGCAGGCGGCAAAGGCATAGCGCAACCATTGAGCGCCCGCGATCACGAAATCGCCGTCACAGTCGGCAAACTGCTCAAGGAAAAAGGATTATTCCTGGTCGGCCTGGATGTCATCGGTGACTACTTGACCGAAATCAACGTCACCAGCCCGACCGGCATGGTGGAAATTGCCGCACAGACGGATTGCAATCCGGCAGGTATCTTGCTGGACAAGCTGGAACAACAGCACCATCAATAAAAAAGCCGGGGACTCCCCGGCTTTTCACTCGCACTCGGCAATTACACCCCCTACTTGGTCAGCTCCCGCCACCCTGTGCGCCGCGATACGGTGTCAGAGGCAGCCGTATCAATGCCTATGGTCGTCTTTCTACCTTGCGCATCAGTGATGATGGCCTTGAGCTGCCCATTGGGCAAACGCACGATCACCATACCCACCGACAAGCCTGTAGAAAGTTTCTGACCAAAAGTAGTGGCACCAGGCACCATCAGGCCAGTCCTGAAATCAAACTGGTAGGCGCGTGTTGTACCCCCCAGTGAGCAGCCATCCGCATTCCCACCATCAATCTGTGGCGTATTGCTGTTGACGGTCAGTGTACCCAATGCCAACTGGGGATCAAGATTGACGCGTTCGCGCGACTCGGGCAAATCCACATACCAGCCGCCGCTCGCCCAATCCAGAACACCGCCAGTAATGGATGATGTCGTATCGCCATGGGTAATTGCGCGCGGTGTCAAGGAGCGTCCGTTGTAATTCACGCCATTATCACGAATGGCATATACCGATTGCCGCTGGGTATTGGTCACGTCGCTCAAGCCAAGATAACGCCCTGTCGCCACAAAAATCACTGGCTCCGTCACCTTGGGCACTTTGCCGATTTCCGGCTTGGTAGTGATGGGCTGACCCAACCCCACAGGATCGGTCAATTTAGCCATACGCGTTATGGTTGGAACAGAAGTTTCCAGATTCACCTTCCACAGGTTGCCTTCCAGGTCGCCGCCATACAATGCCACTGACGCCGCATCAATATCGGCATTACCATTAATGCCGGAACTACTCGCCAGCTTAGCAAACCCGCTAGGGCTTTCTGCCGCCCCCTCGCCTGTACCCAGCTTTTGGATCAATGCACCGGTAATGGCATCGACAATATACAAATACCCCTGTCCATTGCCAGGCGATACATTGTTGTAGCCTGACGTAAAGATCACTACCCAGCGTCCAGCATAGATGCTACCCGCAGGCATCTTGGTAATGACCGGGTTACCATAGGTCAGGCCAAGATCCTCATCCCAGCGGTTGCAATAGCTATTGGTATGACAGAACTCCCACAAGGCTTTCGGGCTGTCCTCACTGGTCACATCCAGCGCGAAATATCCACGCCCACCTGCATTCAACCCACCGACAAGAATCGTGCGCCAGGCAGATGTAGCAGCATCATAGACATCCATCACCTGGGGTGATCCATCCACCAAAAACTGGTGGTTAGCGCCATAATTCTTGTCCGCCAGCTTGTACATATTCGGCATGACCGACTGTGGGACGTAAGCCCAACTTTCGGTACCATTGGTGGTATTGAAAGCGTGCAGCATGCCATCGTTGCCGCCGACATACAGCATGCCATGACGGTTTGCCTGCGCAGCATCGGTCTTGAATGCCTGATAGTTGGGCGAGACATTGTCAATGAAATTGAATCGCGGCTGTTTCACATAAGCAGGCGCAGAGTTCACGATATCGCCCAGCAAATACGTACGCAGGCGGTAGGCCTTGTCTGTCTGCGTCTCTTCCCCGCTATGCACCGATTGGCCACGCAAGTAATTCAGCAGGTTTTCGCCTGAATTTGCAATGACCTTGGTATCAGCATTCAAACCATCAGTGTACTGAGAAAGTAACTCACCTTTATTATTGAAATAGGCTTTTTCCGCAGTACTCAGATTAGCCCATGCAAATGGTTCAATGACTTTGAGAGTACGATCATATTTGTAAATATTCCGCCCACTGCCATTCAACTGCGCCTGAGCGCTCCAGACATTGGCCTCGCTTACCGTGCCATCGGTCGGGTTGATCGTCTGCGCCTGCACATCACCATCCCAATGCAAGCTGCGATAAGTGGAGCTGAAAATAAAGTTATCGGTATGGGTGATATTGGGACTGCTGGTCGCTGATGCAGCCGCAGCCCCGGTTCTTTCCGACACACCCGCCAGGGCGCTGCGCAAACCGGAAATCAACTCCTTGGGCTGTTTTGCACTGAAATACAAGCCACGACCGTTGACAGCAGCATGCCAGAGATCGTCAAGCGCACTCGGAGAATTGGCCGCAGGTATTGGCCAATCCTTCAATCCCTGCTTGATCTCGGCAAAATCACCTTCATTGGCGGTTTCATAATCTGGGCGATAATTCAACTCTCCATCCAACCCTAAACCAAGCGTGAATGTATTCATATGCTGCTTGGCATTTCTGTCCTTGCTGGTGGTTGGCACCTTGTCTTCCATATCTGGACGTAAATCGGTTTTGTAGTAATACATGGCAACATCAGCCAATGTTTCGTCTGCTGCATCAACCTCTTTTTTATTTACAATCTTCTTTGGGTCGCCGTCATATGCGCCATCTGCACGTCTGGAATAACCTTCATCTATATTGTCTTGATTGCCAATCGTTCCACCGTCTTTTGTTACCCCTGCGGCATCATTCCAGTAACCATCGGTGGTCAGAATGGCGAAGTTCTGCTGACAGGCAAATTGCACTGGATCTTCCTCCATCCCAGCATTAATGCCATCTTTTTTTCCTGCATAGTGCCGCCCCACACGGGAAAGCGCTTGACGCAATGGAGTATTCCCGCTGGAGCTCGATGCATAGAACTTCTTATACCAGTTCGCCTTATGAGTGGGCTCAAAATCATCAATCTTGAGATATTTATCCGATTTTACCTTCGAGCCTGGATTAATGGTGACAAACCCAACCCGATAACTGTTATCAATGGTTGCAAACGCCCTGCCTGCGGCACTTTTCATGGCAAATGCGCGTGTGCGGTAATAGGCATACCAATTGGCGAAATTGGTCATTTCTTCCGCATAGCTGCAAGATGCGCCTGCGCAATCTTCACGATCTGGATATTTAGTAAAAGTCTTGCCAGAAGTAATGTCAACTCTCACAAAATTTCCATATCTGGCAAAAGTATATGAGCCAGTATATTTATCTTGGCATTTGCCACTACCACTGACTACACCTGTCGCACTGGCATTGGTCGCTGAGTTGCAATACCTGACATAAGCGGGATAACTAAATGTTGCATCAGGCGTTGTTCTTAATTCACATACTTCGAGCTTACTTGTTGTGCAATACTCCTTGGGGTTAATCAGAAAATAATGAGGGTTACCATCCTGAAAATTTCTTCCGGAAGCATATGTGCTATTAGGCCAGTCATAACCAACACGGTTGGAATTTGCAACAGTATCAATGCCATTCCGTTTGCAATCGGAAGAGCTTGAGCTTTTGCAATATTTACGCTCAGGATATTGATTCAGGATATTTGCAGTTGTGGAACTCTGGGCGCAAGTATCATTATTGATAGAGTGGCCAGCCACTCTCACTGCCTTCCATCCATTGGTATTGGCGCTATTCATGGCTGGCAGCGTTTGTGATACATCGCATGGACTAACTGGTGGCGTATAGCTGATGGCTGGATTGTAGTAAACCGTATTGACAAAAGAGCTGTAAATTGGAGGATCTCCACCATTCGTAGGTTTACCCCCATTGGTTGAAGTACCCTGACACGTTGTATTCATCAAGCCACTACTCGTCCAACATTTACCAGTTGTTGCCAGATAATCCGGCATGTAGTTGTAATTCATACTTCCCGAATCATCCAGCACAAACATTACGTTTGGGCGTACTACTGTGCCGGAGGCGGTAGACATGGGGTTACTGGAAATATCCGTCACCTCGGCTTGCGCGCTCCATGCGGAAGCTATCAGACAAACAGTAAGCAAGACGGCTTGCCAGCAGAAAATTCGTTGAGTTGATCGTGTCATTTTTTGCTCCCCTGGAAACGCTGGATACTTAACTTGTAATTACACCGGAACCATCACGGTTGCCTGGACAATGCTTATAGTGTTGCGTGGTCCGAGCACGCGGGCGGTAATGCGGTAGTACACGGATGGATTGGACTGATATACGGCAGCACCAATTTGCAGGCTGCTACCCAGCGTGGCGTTGGTTGCCGGCGCTTTTGATAATGATGTCGAGCATGAATTAGTCACGCCCGCGCCATCTTCCCCGTTATAAGCGCCTGTAGTGCGACAAAGCCTATGGATAAGGTATTGCACGCGGTTTCCTGCTGCATCCGTGCCTACATCCACCGCATTGCTCCAGATGGCATTGCTGTACCAATCCGGCTCGGTATTGAGGGTATTGGCAACATATCCTTGCGTCAGGTTGCTGTCATTGAGCGCATTGCGATTGTTGTCCAGCCACACCAGAGCCGCCTGCAAACCGCGGTCGGCAGACATGGTGGCGGACTGCTTGAAAGCAAGATTACCGGCAATGACGTTGCCAGAGTCGACCGCACGCCAGAGGGCAAGCGCGGCCAGCGTCATGGCGATCAACACAATCAAGGCCACCATGAGCACTACGCCGCGCTGGGTGGCGGCAGAAGCTGTTGTGTATGAGTGTGCGATCTTCATGTGGGCGGCTTCCATAGGATATTGCGGATCACCACGGTGGTTTCAAACACGCGATAACGATATTGCTTCCAGTCTTCCCGAGTGGTCACATTGTGGAAGGTGCCGCCTACCCAGGTGGGAACGTCATCCGTCACCGTACTAGCTTCCCTTTTGCTGCTGCGGCTCACCAGCCCGATACGGACAGCCATGACCTTTTCCCATTCATCCCAACTGATGACGCCGTTGCCATCGAGATCAGGGGAAGTACGGTATTCATCCACCTGCCCCTCACTATCGCCATCGACATTGATGCCGTAATCCGCCTGCAAATCCACAATGCCATCAGCCACAATCTCGGTTTCTCCGGTGATCTCGGAGAATACCCGCAAACCTTGATCCACAATGGAATAACGGTTGCTGACCGGGTTCTTGCCCATGTTGTAGATTTGGGCCCCTGTGCTGAAAACCTGGCTGCCATGGAAACGCGCGGTGCTGGCATTCTGGATATCGTTCTGGTAAGGGTTGGCTGGTGTGGTCGTAATCTGAGCCAAGTCACAATCCTGGCCTGGCGTTGCGGCAACGATCAGATCGCCCACGGTAAAGCCGAAACGATTTGTCACGGTATAGACAGTATTGGACCCGGTCACCACGGAATTTTTCATCAGAGCCGCCGGGCTAGTGACCATGCTGGCATTGCTGTAGGTCAATTGAATCTCGTCAGGCGCCGTATCCAGTCCCTGGGTAATCACGGCAGGGGTAAACAGGAAACGCACATCACGCCCCGTGTTGCTGTCAACGCCTATCACTTGGCAACCCAGGTTCTGCGATACGTTCATGCCATACCCGGCCTGCCTGATGTCACGCTCGATCGCCAGCAAGGCCAGCGCGCCATTCTGCTGCGCATTGCCGCCGCTGCTCGTGGTACGGTTGCTGTCCTGCGATACGGACAGCACTTGCGCAATTACCAGCAGGCCAAGCAAACCTATGGTCATGCCGACCATGATTTCCACCAGGCTGTACCCGTGTTGAGGTTTCAATATCGTTATTGTCTTCATGGCGCAGCATTGTTGTTGATATAGGCAACAGTGGTGTAACTGTGCGGCTCTGTTTCCGAGGGCGGTTGCCAGAACACGGTGACCGTAGCGGTATAGCCCGCAGTAGCATCACCAGCAATAAGCACCGTAGGCGCCTGGGTTTCAGCGCCTGGCAATCGGTTTTTCACATCTGCCAGCCAGGCAGCCAACTCGGGAGAGCTGCCCCCTGGCAAACCATAATTGTTGATCTGCGCCGACCCTGAAGCCCAGATGCTGGCAACCAAGCGATTAGCCAGATAGCTCGCCTCCAGACGATATTGGGCATCAGACACGGTTCTCATGGAGCTGGCCTGCAAACCGATGATTGCCAATATCCCCATGGAGAACACCAGGATAGCAATCAGCCCTTCCAGCAGGATAGAGCCGCCCTGCGCAGCACGGCGCTTGGCATGAATATGATTTAGGCGCATATACGCGGGTCTCCGGCTGCTGTTACATTGGGATCACAGAAATGCACACTACCGCCCCTGATCAGAATGCGTAGATTCCGGCTACTGCCTTCATTGGCATCAATATCGATCTGGCGCATGACATTGCTGCCGTCATTGTTGTACGTCACCCGGCCCAAGCCATTGAAGGTCACGCTCGCGGCTCCTGCTGGATCGACCTCGATACTCACCTTGGCCGCACCCTCCACGCCTTCCTTGCTCTGGATGACTTCAGGACAGTCGTCCACGCCATCATTGTCATCATCTGCCACCACCACTTGGCAGCCTATTTTCCAGGTGGCATTTTCATTCAGCGTGAAAACGACATTGGTATTGCGACGGATCGCTTCCGCCCGCGCGAGCTGCAATCCGGTATTCAATCCTTCCGCCGCCGCCCGGATCTGGAAATTCAACAGCATTTCGCGGAAACTTGGCACGGCAACAGCCAATAGGATAGCCAGGACAAACAATGTCACCATCATTTCCACCAGAGTGAAGCCTTGTTGTCTCATCACCTAGCAACTCCCGCCATGTTTGGTGATCCAGCAATTCGCAGGCACTGAAGTATCGGGAAAAGCAGTGGTTCTTCGTACATTATCCTGATTGATCGTGAACTCAAAGCCGCTCATACCTTGGGTTGCTACACCAGCCGCAGTGATAAGAAAAGTCTGATTTCCGCTGGGTGTGCTGCATGCATAGCTAAAATGTTGTACTGCGGGACTCGTAGGCATGGTGACATCCTCACAGCTATAGCGGCGCTTGTCCTGATAGTTACGCTCCATGCGGTTGCGCAGGTCAGATAGTTGTGAAATAGCTTCAGCTACTTTGGCACGAGCCACATAGCGCGTATAGGACGGCACAGCGATAGAGGCCAGGATCGCGATGATCGCCACCACGATCATCAGCTCGATCAACGTAAAGCCTTTTTGCACAGAACTCATACAACACTCCTTTTTGTCAGGATGCATCATGCAACGCAAACCCGCCTGCTTTCCAATTCTTCCGACAAGCGGCAATACCATGCCGATAAACGGTATAACGAACTGGAAAAGCGGGAATTTAGCCTGATGCGCCATATTTATGACTATCTTCTTTTTCTGTCATGTCGCCTTGTGGTAGAAAGTGCAACATTCACTACCTCCTTAGGAGTAGTGGCATAAAAATATTCTTTATTATCATCAGGATGCTGGTTAATCATCACTACTTGCAACATGCTCCGCACCCCTTGTTGGTTTGACCCGGTCCTGCTGCTTGGGTAGACTCGCTTTTTTCGTTATCCGATTACCACTGCTTAAAGGAAACCCTGATGTCAAAAATCGTTTTCAAGTCTGGCGAAGCCACTATTTTCAGCGAAGGCAAGGACGTTACCGCCGCGATGCCAGAGATCGTGATTGGCGCGGTTGACGGTCCTGTCGGCCAGGCATTTGCCAACCTGATGGCGCAAAGCAAGGGCCATTCCGCGATGTTTGCTGTGCGCGATATCAATCAGCAGGTTCGCCCTGCCACCATGATGGTGCCAAAGGTAACCTTGAAGGATTCCACCACCATCGGTTTGTTCGGCGGCGTGGTTCAGGCTGCAGTGGCTGATGCTGTGCTGGATTGTGTGATCGAAGGCATTATCCCCAAGGACCAGGTCAACGATCTGTGCATCATCAACCTGCTCTGGATTGATCCAGGCTGTACCGCGCTGGAAAACGAAGGCAAGCTGGACAAGGCCGATATGTACAAGAACAACTACGATGCCACCAAGCTGGCGATCAAGCGCGCGCTGAACGATGAGCCTTCCATTGATGAACTCATCGCCAACCGTCGCAAGATCAAGCATTGCATGTGGGACGAAAGCTGGGGCGAAATCTAAGCCAGTCCAGTCACAGTGAATGAAAAAAGCCCGTTCAGCGGGCTTTTTTATTGCCATCGTCCACGCAAAACCAGGATCAAACCAGCAACAATTGAGCTTGTTCCGCATGAGGTTCCTGATGCATGCGCACAGATAGCATCTGCAGAATCCTGCGCACAGGCACCGGTAATCCTGCACCAATAGCCTCGTCCAGCGGCATCCACTGCCATCCTGCTTCCTGCACTTGTAAAGGCAAAGCAGTGACCGGCATCAGATTAGCGCTGATATGTAACTTGAAATGAGTAAATATGTGAGTAAGCCGCACCAGGGATTCTAGCTTTTCTCCCTGTACACCCAGCGCTTGCTGACTCCATTGCCTACCATCCTGCTCTGGCGCCAGCTCCGGCAGGCTCCATAATCCGCCCCAGACCCCGCTGTCAGGACGCTTTTGCAGTAACACCCGGCCTTCATGGGTGATGACCAGCATCTGCACGGCTTTTTCCGGGATGGCTTTTTTCGGCTTGGAGGCAGGCAGTTCGCCGACGCGGTCAGCCAACAGCGCAGCGCAATCTTCCTGCAATGGGCAATTCGCGCAGCGCGGGCGGCTACGCACGCATACCGTCGCCCCCAGGTCCATCAGTGCTTGCGCGTAGGTTCCCATTTCTGTCTGGGGCTGCATGGCTTCCGCGATCTGCCACAGTTTTTTCTCGACCGCGGGCAAGCCGGGCCAGCCTTCCATGAGAAAATAGCGCGCGAACACGCGCTTGACGTTGCCATCCAGAATCGGCTGCGGCAAGCCGAATGCAAACGATGAAATGGCGGCTGCAGTAGAGCGGCCTATGCCCGGCAGGGCCTGAATGGCTTCAAAGTCGCGGGGAAATGTTCCGCCGTGCAGGCTCATCACTTGCTGCGCGGCCTTGTGCAGGTTGCGCGCGCGCGAGTAATAGCCCAGGCCGCTCCAATGCTGCATGACTTCGTCCTGGCTGGCGGACGCGAGGCTTTCGATGGTGGGGAAACGCTGCATGAATTTCTGGTAGTAACCGATCACTGCCGTGACTTGCGTCTGCTGCAGCATGATCTCGGAAACCCAGATGGCATAAGGATCGTGCATATTCTGCCAAGGCAGGTCATGCCGTCCGTGCTGTTTCTGCCAGGCAATCAGCCTGTCGGCGATGGGAGGGTATTGCAAGGCGGGCAATTCAACGCCCCAGCAGGTTCTGCAGTTTTTGCTTGACCTTGTCTTTCGGCGCATCGGCTGGCGCCGGTGATTCACTTTCAGCACTTCCCTGGCTCTTGTCACTCTTGTTCTTGAGTAGGGATTTCACCGCTTCCTCGCGGTTGCCTTCAAGCAGGTTCTTGACTGCCTCGCCCTTGGCGCCGCCCGCGCCTTCCAGCAGCTTGTTCTTGGCAATCGCGGTTGCCAGACCGGCAAAATCGATCGCGTAGGCAGGCTTGCTGAATGTTCCTGTCAGCTTGATCGGCACAGTCAAGCCATTAAGTTCCTGCAGATCGGCCCCGCCCTGCCCCTTGAGCGAGGCGACCACGGTAGGCTGCGCGAGATAGTTCAGGCTTTCATTGGCGATATCGATATCGCCCTTGCCTGCAATGCGGAACAAGGGCGCCTTCATATCAAGGTCGTCGTTATGCGCCACGCCGCTCTTGATATTGAAGCTGGCAGACATTTCGCTGAAGTCGGTCTGCTTGGTCTTGTCGCCAGCAACATTGGTCTGGCCTTTGAGCGCATTGAGCTTGTCCTTGACGCCGCGCAATGTCCCCGCGATATCGATGCCCTTGACCGCGCCGTCCTTGAGGTTGAGCGCCGCCTTGCCGTTCAGCCCTTTCTTGAGGGAGTTCACGGTATCTCCGCTGGTGGTGATATCCAGGCTCAGGCTGCCCTTGCCGTGCAGCATGTCGTTGTTGATGGCATCCGTCAGCAAGGGGCCGATCGCAATGCTCTTCATCTCCTGCTTGACGGCAATTTGCGGCGTGCCGCGCGCGTCCACCGTCAGGGCGCCGTTCATGGCGCCCTCGTAGAGGCTAGCGGAAAAAGGGGCGAGCTCGGCCACCCCCGAGTCCGCCTTGAGCTTGATGCGCACATTCGTGCTTTTGACATTGGCGACCTTGAGCGCCCCGATGCGCAGTTCGCCATCCGCATTCAACTGGCGCAACGCGCTGAGGTCTATCGGCGCGTCTTCCTGCGGCTTGCCGGCGGCTGGCGCAGGCTTCTCGGGCTTCGCTTCGGAATCCGTGATGTAGCGGTCGGCGTCCAACTTGTCGATATCCACGTCGAAATGATAAATCGGCCTCTCGAAGCGGCTGATGCCGAACTTGCCCTTGACCGTGGTCTCGTCCAGCTTGACATTGAACGGACTGACATTCAGCGCCTTGCCATCCGCCTTGATGCCGAGATTCAGGTTCGACAGGTGGAATTTCTCGTAAATGATGCTGCCGATATTAATGTTGCCCTGCAGCAACAAATCCTTCAGCGCAGACAGGTCCGGCGCTCCGGCATCCGCCGCAGGCTTGGCCGCTGGTTTGCTGGCCGCCTGGCCCTTGCCCGCATTGCTGCCCAGCAGCTTGTTGAGGTCCAGCTTGTCGCCGCTGAGGTTGAAACGGATATCCGGCTTGGCAAACCCGGCCACGGCCGCGTCGCCTTTCAGCCGCGTATCCTCGACATTCAGGTTGAAGTCGCTGCGCACTTTCTCCTGCTTGACATCGGCCAGCACGGCAAGCGCAAACTCGCCCTGCGCCGCGCCCTTGGGCAGCGCCTTGTCCTTGATATCGATCTTGCCAGCCAGCTTGGGCAGCTCGAATACCAGGTCTTCCAGATTGCCCTTGAACGGCGAGGAGAACTTGCTTTCCACGCTCCGGTCCGGCTGTTTCAGGTTGAATTCGCCGCTGACACCGCTGCTCTGCACTTCCCTTGGCGAACCCTTCACGTCCGCAAGCGCCAGTTGCGCCTTGAGGCTGTCCCCGGCTTTTTCCTGGCTGAACGCCAGCGCGGCCTTGCTGCCCGATACTTCGTCGTTTTTCACGATCAGCTTGGGCGCGGTCAGCTCGGCGGTCAGCCTGGCATCGTTGAGCTTGCCGCTCATAGCCAATTTCAGGCTGTTTACCAGGAACTCCATGGTGTCCGGCTTGGCGTCCACATCGCCGCTGATGCGAATATCCGCATCCTGCACATCGGCCAGTTGCCCCTTGACCGTCGCATCCAGCTTGCTGACGGCGAAGTGCTTGGCTTCCGGGTCGGCCATGAAATTGCCCTGCAGCTTGACCTTGGCTTCCACCTTGGGGGCGCTGACGCTCACGTCGAAATCGCTGGCCAGGTCGAACGGCGTCGCCAGCGCAACGCGGCCGGTCTTGAGGTTGAACTGCTTGACGGCGTAAGTGCTGCCTGCCGCCTCGTCCGTGAAGCTCACAGCGGAATTGCTGACGTTGATGCTGGAGATATCGAAGGTGATTTCTTGCGAGGATTCTTCCTCATCATTACTCAACAGATCATCGAAATTAGTAGTGCCGTCCTTGTGCCGCACAATATTGGCGCGCGCGCCATCGACATACACCGCGTCCACCACCAGCTCTTTCTTCAGCAGCGGCATCAGCGCCACGGAGACCTTGAGGCCGTCCACGGCAGCGAACTCCTTGTCGCTGTTGTGCTCGGAAAGGGAGATTTTGCCCAGATCAGCCCCCAGCTTGGGCCAGAACGCCAGCTTGATATCACCCTCGATATTGAGCGTGCGCTGCTTTTTGTCCTTGACCAGTTGCACGATCATGGGCTTATAGTCGTTCGGGTTGAAAGTCGCGGCAAATAACGCCACGACGATGACCAGACCCAAAATAATGCCGCCTAGGCCAAACAAGGAATATTTAAGGATTTTATTCATAACCTATCCTGTTTTGATTGAGCGAGAACAATAATCTACCAACAGCCAAGGAATGGCTATCACCGGGGAAACCAGCATCCCGCGTTGGCTCACGCAGCGAACCAACTAGTGTAAAGCCGCGATGCAAGGTAAACGATCAGCGCGCTGCCATCAGGCTTCCGACCACTCCACCCAGCCGAAATACCAGGTCGCCAGCACAATCAGGCCAAAGACGATACGGTACCAGGCGAAAACAACGAAAGTGTGGTTGGAGATAAACTTGATAAAGCTCTTCACTGCCCACATACCAGCAACGAAGGAAGCAATAAAGCCAACCGCAAACACCGGCAAGTCTTCCAACCGCAACAGCTCCCAGTTCTTGTACAGGTCGTAGACAGTGGCAGCGAACATGGTAGGAATGGCGAGGAAGAAGGAAAACTCCGCTGCTGTCTTGCGCGACAAACCGAAGATCAGGCCGCCCATGATGGTGGCGCCCGAGCGCGAAGTACCGGGAATCATCGCCAGCGCCTGGGCGAAGCCGACCTTGAGCGCATCACCCCAGCGCATCTCGTCCACGTCGTTGATGCGCGGATGGTAGGTGCGCTTTTCCACGTACAGGATAATGAGGCCACCAACCACCAGCGCGGTGGCAACGGTGATCGGATTGAACAGCAATTCCTTGATGGTGGAGTGGAATATCAGACCGAGCACTGCAGCTGGCAGAAAACCGATGATCAGCATGCCGACGAAGCGCCGCGCTGACGGTTGCGTGGGCAGGCCGGTAGCGACCTTGATCAGGCGCGCACGATACTCCCAACACACGGCGAGAATAGCAGCCAGCTGAATAACGATTTTGAATACCTTGCTGGTGTCATCGTTGTAACCGAGCAGGTCGCCGATGATGATGAGGTGGCCGGTGCTGCTGATGGGGAGAAATTCGGTAGCACCTTCCACAATGCCGAGGATAAGTGCCTTGAGTAATAATAAGAGATCCATGTCATGTCATCTGTTGTTGATCTGGACGGCATAGGTCATGCCGCATGTTGGCAATTCTGCGTGGAGCATTCCCCCCGCCACCCCGCAGAATCCATTAACCCTTGAGTAGGGAAATTGCCCGTGCCATCAACTCCGCTTGGCTGCCGGGCAGCTTGCCATCCGGACTGAGCTTGTCGATGGCTTGCGGCAGGTATTCCGCGAGCTTGCTGCCGAAATCATTAGCTGGCATGGAAAATTGCGCCGCCATCGACTTGACCAACTCAGCGCCAAATACCTGCACTACCTGCTGCGCGCTCAATGGCAAATTACTGCCGGATCCCAGCCAGGATTCAACCTCGGCGCCCAGGCCATGCTCACGCAATTTCTCCAACACCCCCTGCGGGCCGCCGTTCTTGTTTATCAGCTCCAGCCCGGCCTGTATCATCGGGTTGCCACTGCTCCCGGCCACCTTGTTCATTACCGTGCCTGCAATACTATCGAATAATCCCATTTACCTTCCTCTACAATCTGTTCTGATACTTGCTAGAAACGCTCTCCTGGCCGCAAATAGCGCCACATGCCCACAGGCAGCTTGCCTAATACCACGCTGCCAATGCGCACGCGCTTGAGCCCGACCACAGTCAGCCCGACCAGTTCGCACATGCGGCGAATCTGACGCTTGCGGCCTTCACGCAACACAAAGCGCAATTGATCTTCATTCTGCCACGACACTTTGGCAGGCTTGAGCTTGACGCCATCGAGACTCAAGCCATGATTGAGCTTTTTCAGGCCATCCTCGCTGAGCGTACCGGTCACGCGCACCAGATACTCTTTCTCGGTAGTTGAATCCTCACCGATCAAATGGCGCGCGACCCGCCCGTCCTGGGTCAGCACCAAGAGTCCGGTGGAATCGATATCCAGGCGTCCGGCAGGCGCCAGACCACGCAGGTGTCCGCGCTTGAATACGGTCTGGCTAGGGTCTTCCGGCCATTGATTGTCCGGGTGCACCAGCACGGACGCTGGCTGATAACCATCCTCTGCCTGGCCAGACACGTAGCCCACCGGCTTGTGCAGCAGGATAGTCACCGTTTCCGCTTGATGCTTGCTCGCTTCCTTGCTCACCTTGATCTCGGCATCAGGAGATACACGGGTGCCGAGTACATCCACCACTTCACCGTTCACCGTCACCCAGCCATTGGCGATGAATTCGTCTGCCTCGCGGCGCGAGCACAAGCCAAGCTCGGCCATGCGTTTGGATAACCTGGGCAATTCCGGCTGGCTGGCAACGGGTTGAGGTGAAAACTTGGGATTGGTCTTCCTGTCCTGATTGAACTCGCCCGGCTCGAACCCGTCGCGCTGCTTGCCGCCGCGACGCGGTGTGTCACGGTCGGCAAATTGGCGTGGCCTGTCGTCCTGTTTGCCATAAGGCTTTCGAGGATGCTGTGCTGCTGGCTTTGGCGCAGGTTTTTCTGCAGCATTTCTGCCAGCACCTGGCCTTGTCCTTCGCTCCGCCTCAGCAACCTGCCGCGCAGGCTGTCTTGTTTCTACCGCACCTGCCGGCGTAGTTTTCGTCACATACTCTGGTGCTGTCGTACGCGAACGCTTGGCGGGATCGGCCCTGCGTACCGGCGGCTTGCCAGGATTCTTGGGCGAAGTTGCTGCACCAGGTTTCAATTTAAGCGTGGTCATGATGTGATTTTAGCATAGCAGACCACCTCAATCCGGCTCATGCATGAGTACATTGGGAACGTGTGTGAAACTCAAGTTTTATTCCAAAAGTTATAACCTTGATCAGCCTTCTTGCGTTTAAACGGTCTTGATCTGTTAACCAGTGCCGCTGGCAAGGTACTTACACCATACTGAATATCGCCACCAGCAATCTCGGTGAAAAAATATTGGCAGACTGGATTTGACATCACAGCCCTACTTACCGGGCGTAATAACCGTCAGTTAAGCAAGCCTGCAGACAAATATCCCTTGGACATTTATTGCAGTAAACGTAAGTCATCATGCAAAAAATCCCGCAATTTTTGCGGGAAATTTATGACTGTTTGGTTTCATCAGGCAAAACCCTCGTTTCTCACTGTGTTAATTTTATCAATGTAATCATAGTATTGGATAGCTTTCCTTCATTTTCATGAAAACTGTAGCGTGATGGAATGATGTTTGCCCTTTTGGATAGGTCTTGTTCAAAAGGGAATAGTGGATGTCTGTTACTCAACCGTCGGTGGAAAGTCCAACACCATTACGGCGCGCATGGCCGTTAAGTCTGGTAATTGCGATGGTAGCTGCTGTCTTGTGGCTGGCGTTGCGTATTGTGTTATGGCTGGATCTTGGAAGCACCAGGCCTGGCTGGGGAGATAGCCTGCATGCACTGGCACTGGGTGCCTGGTTTGATGCCTGGACATTGGCCTATCTGGTAGCTCCCTTATTGGTGTTCAGCGGGTTGCTGTCCAACCGGCTGCGTACCAGCCGGGTTGCCTGTTTCCTGCGCTGGGGATTTCTCTGGGCGGCAGTGGCGTTGCTGATTTTCGGCGTGGTGGCTGAATTCATTTTCTGGCAGGAGTTCACGACCCGCTTCAACTTCATTGCTGTGGATTACCTCGTATATACCCATGAGGTGCTGGGTAATATTTGGGAATCCTATCCTGTGCCCTTGATACTGGCCGTGATCGGGCTTGTGGCGACATTTGCAGTGTGGGGTATTTCCCGCGCGGTGACCATCAAGGTGCAGCCGCACGGCTGGCGCAAGCGTCTGGCATTGATTGGACTGAGTATTGTATTGCCGTTGGCTGCAACGCAGTTTGCCAATCTGGACCAATCAGAGAGCAGCAACCACTATGCGGAAGAGTTGGCCGGAAACGGTTTATTCACGTTTGCTGCCGCTATGCGCCGCAATGAACTGGACTACGATAAGTTCTATGCGACGCTGCCTGAGCAGCAGGCAGCACAAGTGCTGGCCCGTCTTGGCGTCCATTCTGGAGCCATTGCAGATATCCGGCAGGGCGACCAGTCAGGCGTAATGCAAGTGGGTAGCTTGCCGGCTAATTTTAAACGCCGCCCCAAAAACATCGTGCTGGTGACGGTGGAAAGCCTATCCGCAGATTATCTGGGAAGTTTCGGCGGCAGGCCGGGCCTGACGCCCGCCCTGGATAAGCTGGCCAGTGAGGGCCTGAAGTTCAGCAACCTGTATGCAACCGGCACGCGCACAGTGCGGGGATTGGAGGCCTTGTCGCTGGGCACGCCGCCGATTCCAGGCCAGGCCATCATCCACCGCCCGAATAACGAACACCTGGCGACCTTGGGCCAGCAATTGAAGAACCATGATTACAGGAGTTTCTTCATCTACGGCGGCTACGGCGTGTTCGACAACATGAATTACTACTTCCGCAATAATGATTACCAGGTGATTGACCGCACGGATTTCCCTGCCAATACGATTGCCGCGGAAAATGTATGGGGCGTGGCGGATGAAAGCCTGTTTGCCAATACCCTGGTGGCGCTGGATAAGGCGGATGCAGAGGGACGGCCTTTCATGGCGCAGATCATGACCACCAGCAACCATCGGCCTTACACTTTCCCCGAAGGGCGAGTGGATGCAGCGCAGGGCACGCGTAGCGGGGCAGTAGCCTATACCGATTATGCCATCGGCCATTTCATTGAGCAGGCTCGCAGCAAGCCCTGGTTCAAGGATACCTTGTTTGTCATCGTCGCCGACCATTGCGCCTCGGTGGCGGGCAAGACCAGCCTGCCGGTGGCCAAATATCATATCCCGTTGATTTTCTACGCGCCTGATTTGCTGGTGCCCGGCACATATGACCGTCTGGCAAGCCAGATGGATATTGCCCCGACGCTGATGCAGGTGCTGGGCGTGTCACCATCGCAACGCTTTTATGGTGAATCATTATTTGCAGCGCAGCTTGGCGAGCCGCGCGCATTCATCAGCAATTACCAGGATCTGGGATATTACAAGCGTGGACAATTGATTGTGCTATCTCCCAAGGGCAAGGTGCAGGCATTCCATATCGATCCCAAGGATTTCGAGGCTACGCCGGTAGCCGTGGATGAAACGCTCAAGGAAGAAGCCATTGCGTATTACCAGAGTGCTTCGCATGCTTTCCAGCAGGGTAAGTTGAAATATGCCTCCCCAGCTTTTTCCAGCAACAGGAGCGCTCTATGATCAAATCCATTAAATCCGTGCAGGTAGCGCCCTGGAACCAGGTTGCCGTATTCTTGTTGCTATCCATGACGGCGATCCTGGCGCTGGAATATTTCACTAATATCGACATCTGGCTGGAGGACTGGTTTTTTGATGCGGCACTACAGGATTTCCCCTGGCGCAATCATTGGTTTGCCACTGATTTTGCCCACGGTAGCCTGAAAAACGTCATTATCCAGAGCGGCACCCTGCTGCTGCTGGTGATGCTGATCGACCAGGTATGGCGCATCAAGAGGATGGATCATTTCTGGCGTTACCGCCTGCAGATCGTCGCCTGGTCTTCAGTGCTGGTACCCGCCGTAATCCGCGGTATCAAGCGCTTGTCAGTATTGAATTGTCCTTGGGATATAGACCGCTATGGCGGTCATGTGCCATACCTCAAGCTATTCGACCAGGTGCCCGCGGGCTGGGTGCCCGGACATTGCTTCCCTGCCGGCCATGCCAGCACCGGCTTGTGGCTTGCCGCGCTCTGCGTGTTCTGGTTGCCGCAGAGTCCGCGCAAGGCATTCACGGTATTCTGGGTGGGTTTATCCGTAGGGCTGGCGCTGGGATGGATACAACAGATGCGTGGAGCGCACTTCCTGAGCCATACCTTGTGGTCAGGCTGGATTGCGAGCGTGATCGTTGCCGTGTTGATCGCCATCTATCAGCGCAAGCTGCTGGCTAATCCCACCACGACCACTTCCAACTGGAAGCAGCGATTCAAACTACGCATTCTTGGAAAATCTGACACGCCATGATCCAGACTTTTACTTGGCACGCCAACTAGTTGAGATAATGACCGGACAGGTCAGCGACCCTCTCCTTGTATTTGCCAAAAGGTGCGATGCGTGCACCCAGAAGATCAAAGGCTCGCGCATCTACGTCTTTTACCTTTTTACTGGAGTCTGACACTCGTTGATCTCTTGATCAAAACAGGCGCATCAAAAACAGCTCAACACCGGCTGGCTATATGTCAGGCTCCCATCCGCCAGCAGCCAGGCTACCGCTTTCACGCGGGCATCCACCTGACAGGCATCCACATACCCTATCGAACCGGGCGTTTCCGCCACATAGCGCAGCATGGCTTCCTGCGAGCGCACGACGTGCGGTGGCGTGGTTCCATGAAAATAGAGCGCGTTCCAATACTCCACCTGGTCTTCGGGCAAGCTGTCGAGTATCGACTGGGAAAATCGGCGGCGCAGGGCGTTCTCGGGCAGCAGATTGACCGGCTCGATTCGCCTGCCGCTTCCCCAGTAAAGCTTCTTGCGCCAGAAGATCAATGCTAGCTCTGCCTTACTGGAGTTACGCAGGTTTTCCGACTTGGGTACGATCACGGCAATCGTTTCCGCTTCCTCGGCAAGCACCACAGGCGGCACCAGTTGCAAGCCCAGCAGAATACATAGCCAAAACCGCATCAGAACAACACCGCAAACGAAGCCATGAAGCCCTTGGTCGCTTCGGGGCGTTCCTCATCGCCGCCCACATACTCAAGTTTGAGCACCCTGGATGCAACCGGCCTCCACGCTGCTCCAAGCACCCAGCGCTCGGCAGAGCCTTCTGCTGGATGCTTGAAATTCTCCAGCCGTCCAATGGCAAACCAGTTGTCACGCAAGGGCGCGACCACTTGCAGGTACGCTCCGCTCCCGCCCTCATGTCCATCGGTGGCATAACGCTGCAATGCCTCGCCGCTGAACTGCCAGCCCTTGTGCTGCACCATGAAATCCAGCCCGGCCATGCGGTAGCGGGTCGAACCCTCTTTGCGGTCTTCCACCGTATCCAGCAGGGACAATCCCCAGTTGAACTTGCCGGTGATCTCGAACCGCATGCCCTTGCTGTCCTTGTAAGGAATACCGCCATCGCGCTCGGGATGACGCTCCTGCAATGCTTCGATAAAGAATTTGTATTCAAACGCCTTATCCGAGAACGGCGCTGCGCCATAGAACATGACGCCATTCATGGCCTCGGGCGACAAGCGGCTAGTGACCAGCGGACGGGTGGAAGTCCAGACCAAAGGAGCGGCATGGATGACGTTCCAGCGCCCCATCGGCGTCAGAAAACGTCCGGCACGGAAATTGAGCTTTTCGGAAAGGTTGTAATCGAAATAAAACCGCTCGACATCCAGATAGGAATCCCGGCCTGTCGTTCCCTCCCCGCTGTACCAGCTAAGCGGCTTTTCGGCTTCCACTTCGGAGAAGAATCGCAGGCGCCCGCCATTGTCCCAGGTCACGAACAGGCTGATCTCGTTCAGCCTTGCATCGGCCTTGCCACCCGGGTGCAGGTTGATGCCAGCACTGGAATAGCCGCCCAACCCGAACCCATCCAGAAAACCAGGCCCGGCATCCTCTGCCTCTCCGGCAACGGCAATCTTGCAGACACCCTGACTCAAGACTACACTGGCGGCAAGCAGCAAGTGCATAATGCGCATGTTTTTCTCCGGAAAGCTACATGTGGATTCCACTCCAGGCCCATATTCCCCATCCATTGCCAGCGGCATCATGATCTGGACCCTATTTCAACAGCCGGTATTCTCGCATTGATTGATATGTTGCGGAAAGCGCCCTCCATCCGGCATTTATTGCTGTTTGCCTTCCTTCTGGCGGTGCTGTTGCCTAACGTACTCATCACCGGCCTTGCCTTTTATGAAGCTCGGAGCACGCTCAAGGATGCAATACAGAACGGCATGCAGACCCAGGTGTCCGCCACGGCGTTGGAAATTGACCGCATGATGTTCGAGCGCTTGCAGAATATTTCCTCCTGGAGCACGTTGGACGTGATGCAAGATGCCCGCATCGGCGATATCGACAAGCGCCTCTCCAGCTTCCTGACCGAGCTCAAGGGTAGCTACCTGGATATTTACATCGAACTGTATGTCATCAACCGCCAGAACATCATCATCGCCTCCAGCAACCCCGCCCAACTGGGGAAATTTGCCCCTAGGCTGCAACCCTGGCTGCATACATTGATGCAGCACAAAGTAGTCAAACTGGGGCAGATCAACAACAGCCAATTGCCGATTTATACCGATATCAACGATGCCTTCGACGACGACAAACCGTTGGGGACGCTGGTCGCAGTATTCAACTGGAACCAGATTCACCAGATTCTGCGCAGTGGCATTTCCGGACGCAGCGCCGCAGCCCTGTTTGCCCAGGACAACATCATCTCGTCAACAGAACGCTGGGCCAAAACCCAGGCGGCGCACAAATTGATGGCGACTGCGCCCACCAGCGGCTATGAGGGTTACCGCGGCTTTAACTGGCAGGTCAAGATCGCCCAGAACCGGTCGCAAGCACTCACCCCGGTACGCCAGATGGCCTATATTTTTGCCGGCTTGCTGGTGGTGACGGTTTTGCTGGCGACCGTAATCGCCATCCCGGTCGCGCGCGCCATCAGCCAGCCAGTGGCGCGCCTGACCGAGTTTGCCACGCGCTTTCTGCGCAATCCCAGCGCTACCTTGCCTCCAGCAGGGGGGCCAGAAGAAATCGCGGAAATGTCCCGTGCCTTTGCCAAGATGATGGAAGACCTGGACAATTCCAAGCAAAGCCTGACCAGAGCCGCCAAGCTGGCGGTAGCCGGAGAAATGGCAGCAGCAATGAGCCACGAGGTGCGCACGCCGCTGGGCATCCTGCGCTCATCGGCGCAGCTGCTGTTGCGCGAACCCAACCTGAGCGCGGAAAGCCAGGAAATCTGCGGCTTTATCGTCAAGGAAACCGAACGCCTCAATAAACTGGTCAATACCCTCGTGGACTCAGCCAAGCCGCGCCCGCCGGAGTTGTCGCCCTGCAATATTACCGAGCTCGTCACCATGTGCGCGGGCATGTTGCGCAGCCAGGCCTCCAAGAAAGGCATCGCCATTGAGATTGTGGACAATCCACCCATCGTCTGCGATTGCGATATCGAACAAATGACGCAGGTCATCCTCAACCTGCTGCTCAATGCCGTGCAGATATTGCCGGAACAAGGCCATATCAATATCCAGTTGGAGGAAACGGCAGACCATGTCCGTATCCTTGTTGCCGATGATGGTCCGGGCGTCGCGCCGGAACACAGGGAGCAGATTTTCGACCCTTTTTATTCCCAGCGTAACGGCGGTATCGGCCTGGGGCTGGCGATCGTGCGCCAGATCATCCTGGCACACCATGGCACCATCCACGTGCAACCCGGTCCCAATCATGGCGCAGAATTCGTCATCCAGATACCGCGCAATGGAGTGTAAACATCATGAATAAACTTAAAAACATCCTCGCGCTGGATGACGAACCCAGCATGCGCCGCCTGCTGGAAATCAGCCTGAAACAAGCCGGCTATCAACCCGTGCTCGCGGAAAACGGGCGCGAGGCGCTCGATATCCTGCGCCAGGGCGGCATAGACCTCATCATCAGCGACCTGCACATGCCGGTCATGGACGGACTCAAGCTGCTCTCCGTCATGCAGCAGGAGCATATCGAGGTTCCCGCCATCATCGTCACCGCCCAGGGCGAGATTGCCACCGCGGTCGAGGCCATGAAGCTGGGCGCCAGCGATTACATACTGCGCCCGTTCGACCTCAGCACCCTGGAAATCGCCATTGACCGCGCCCTTTCGCTGAGCCGGTTGAAACTGGAAAACCGCTACCTGCGCACCGAAGCCAGTCAGGATATCCAATTGATCGGGCAAAGCCCGGCCATGCAGAAACTCCTTCTCGCCATCCGCCAGGTTGCCCCGGAAAAAGCCACTACCTTGATCACTGGCGAAACCGGGACCGGCAAGGAGCTGGTTGCCCAATCCATCCACCAGCTCTCGCCGCGCAAGGATGCATTATTCGTTGCAGTGAATTGTGCGGCAATTCCGGGAGATATGCTCGAATCGGAATTATTCGGCCATGAGCGCGGCGCGTTCACCGGCGCGGTAAAAACCCGTATTGGCAAATTCGAACTGGCGGATGGCGGAACCTTGTTCCTTGATGAAATCACGGAAATGCCTATGGCACTGCAAGCCAAGCTGCTACGAGCATTGCAACAGGGCGTCATTGAGCGCCTGGGCAGCAATCGCGATATCCAGGTGGATATCCGCGTGCTTGCTGCGACCAACCGCGACCCATTGCAGGCTATCGCCGAGGGAAAATTACGCGAGGATCTCTACTATCGCCTGAATGTATTTCGCATTGATTTGCCGCCATTACGGGAACGTGTCAGCGACATCACCGCTCTGGCGGAGCATTTCCTGAAGCCGCGCGGCCTTGCCTTGTCTGCCCAGGCCCAGCAAACGCTACAAGCCTATCGCTGGCCGGGTAATGTCCGCGAATTACAGAATATCCTGGAACGGGCCGCCATCATCTGTGCGGGCCAGCCCATCGGCCTTGAGCACTTGCCCACTGATATTACCGGCCATGCGCCAGCAGTAATAACAACCAATGTTGCGGACAGCGGTCTTCCCCGCAACCTGTCGCTCCCACTCGCCACTGAAGCGTTGGAAAAAGATATGATCCGTGCCGCCTTGCAGCAAACCAATGACAACAAAAGTCGTGCTGCCAGGCTGCTGGACATCAGCGAACGCTCACTATGGTACAAGCTGAGTCGGTACAAGCTGGATGATGGCGACGGTCAGGTTAGTGGCACCGAGACTATCCCTTGAAACTCTGCCGCCTGACGCTATAATCGGCAGACCGACAGCCATGTGATGGAAATGCGATGCAACACAATGTAGAACAAGCCCGCTTCAACATGATAGAGCAGCAAATCCGCCCGTGGGAGGTGCTGGATGGCACTGTGCTGGAGTTGCTGGGCCAGGTACCACGCGAGGATTTTGTTCCCGAGCAGTACAAGGGTCTTGCATTCGCGGACATCGAAATCCCGATCGGTTTCGACCAGACCATGCTTTCCCCCAAGATGGAAGGCCGCATTCTGCAATCGCTGGCCATCCAGCCACCAGACAAGGTATTGGAAATTGGCACTGGTAGTGGTTATTTCACCGCCCTGCTCGCCTCGCTCGCGCGTGAAGTGCATACCGTCGAGATCATTGATGATCTGCGCAAACAAGCACACGAGCGGTTGGCACGCCACCATATCGACAATGTGGCCCTGCATTTGGGTGATGGCGTCAATGGCTGGGAAGGCTATGGCCGTTACGACATCATCGTCTTTACCGGCTCGTTGGCGCTGCCTCCCACTGCTGCCGCACAGCAGCTCAATGTCGGCGGCAAGCTGTTTGTCGTCATCGGCGAAGCGCCTGTGATGGAAGCCACCCTGATCCGCCGCATCAGTGAGGATGTATTCCGCCATGATGTGATCTTTGAAACCTGCCTGCCACAGCTCGACAATGCGCCACAGCCGGAAAAATTCAGCTTTTGATCATAAAAAAACGGGAGCCTGGGCTCCCGTTTCTCATCATGCTTTGTCCAATCACCTAATTGAGCGCATCCGCGCTGACCAGAAATCCAGGCCATGAAACCAGCCAGCCTTTTCATCTCTATGTTTGTATTCGCCTTCAGTCCCAGTCTCCAGGCGGAGCAAGGAAGCAACCTGCTGGATATCTACCAGATGGCGCTTAATAGCGACCCCACGCTAGCTGCCGTCCGCAGCGGCAATCTGGCGATGCAGGAGAAAATTGAGCAAGGCAAGGCCTTGTATCGCCCCACGGTCAACTTCACAACCGACGCCAGCCATTCCGAAACCGATATCCGCTATTTAGGTTCCAATGCCGTTTACCGGAATGCGGGACGGGAGTCTTTCGATGTGTTCGGATTCGGCGTCAATTTCACGCAGCCCATCTTGCGCCGGGAAAACTGGGTGCAATACCAGCAGGCAAAAACCCAGGTATCACAAGCCGACAAACAGTTGATCCAGTCCGAGCAGGACCTGATGCTGCGCAGCGCGCAGGCTTATTTTGACGTGCTGCTGGCACAAGACCAGATTGACCTGGTCAACAGCCAGAAAGCTGCCATCACCCGGCAGCTGGAACAGGCCCAGGCCAATTTCGAGGTGGGCACAGCCACCATTACCGATGTCAATGAAGCGCAAGCCAGGTTCGACTTGCTGCAAGCGCAGGAAATCACCGCGATCAACGACTATGAAGTACGCAAGCGCGCGGTGCAGGCAATCACAGGCCAGCTACCTGGACGGCTGGCCACCGTGCGACAAAACCTGCAAACTCGCCCGCCCCAGCCGCAGGATATGGAGCAATGGGTGCATCTGGCAGCAGAAAACAGCCTGGCCTTGAGCATCCAGCAGGAAACTCTGCGCCTGGCTACGCAGGAAATCGAGCGCATGAGCGCGGGCCACTGGCCGACGCTGGATATGGTCGGCAGCTATGTGGATAACCGCGCGGGCGGTAGCCCGAACGGATTCGGCAGCGACCTGCAAAATGCGACCATCGGCCTCAAGCTGAATATTCCGCTGTACCAGGGCGGCGCTGTCAGCTCGCGCGTGCGAGAAGCCATCGCCAATCAGCAAAAAGCGCAGGACGAAGTGGAAGCCGCCCGCAGAAAATCGGAGCTGGATACGCGCCAGGCCTATCTCAACCTCACCGGCAGCGTGGCGCAGGTGCAGGCTTATGAACAAGCGCTCCGTTCCAGCCAGAGCCAGCTCGATTCCACCAACCTGGGTTACGAAGTCGGCGTGCGCAACAGCGTGGATGTACTGAACGCCCAGCAACAATTGTTCACCGCCAAGCGCGACTTGCTGCAAGCACGCTACAGCTATCTCATGAATGTGCTCAGGCTCCAGTTTGCGGTCGGATTGCTGACAGAAACCGACCTCGCCGACATCAACCAGCGCCTGGTGCTGACCAGCGCATCACCGGATTGAATATCATGCCCGCCACTGACCTAGCCTCACGTCCCCTCAGCCAGCTTCTCATCATTGATGTGCAGGAAAAACTGGCCGCCGCCATGGAACCTGTTTCCATCGCAGTGTTGACGCGCAATTGCAGCACGCTGTTGCAGGCAGCTGATCTGCTGGATGTGCCGGTCATCTACACCGAGCAATATCCCAAAGGTCTGGGCAGCACGTTGCCTGGCTTGCTGGAAAACCTGGGCAAAGCCGTCCGCATCGAGAAAACCGCATTCTCCTGCTATGCGGTGCCCGCTTTCCGTGAGCAATTGCATACCGAACGGCCCCACATTGTACTGGCCGGAATGGAAGCCCATATCTGCGTGCTGCAAACCGCCTTGCAGCTACAACAACAGGGTTACCAGGTAATAGTGGCGGAAGATGCCGTGCTGTCCCGCAACCCGGCCAATAAGGAAAATGCCCTGCACCGCTTGCGCCAAGCGGGCGTCATTGTGAGTAATACCGAATCCATCACCTTCGAATGGCTGGAAAAAGCGGAAGGAGATGCTTTCAAGATGATTTCACGCCTGGTGAGATAACCTGCCTGAGATACAAGCCATCTGTCAGGCAATTGGCAAATAACGCTCGACAAGGCTGCTAATCCGCTGCGTAGCACCGCCTGCGCTGGCACTGAACGTCGAGGCATTTCGGCTCATCGCCTCTCTCAATGCTGAGTCACCAAATAAGCGCTGCAACGCACTCGCCAACCCTGTCACATCCTGCACGCGCCATGCCGCATCCGCGGCAATCGCCATCTCCGTCGCCGCGGCAAAATTAAAGGTATGCGGCCCGATCAACACCGGCTTGCCCATTGCTGCGGCCTCAATCAGGTTCTGTCCGCCCAACGGCTGCAGACTGCCGCCGATAAAAGCAGCATCGCAAGCCGCATAATAAGCGAACATCTCTCCCATGCTGTCGCCCAGCACTACTTCTATATCGTCAGGCAACACCTCGGTCAACTCGGAGCGGTGCGCAAAACGCACCCCTCGTTTTGCCAACAAGTTCGCCACTTCATCGAAGCGCTGTGGATGACGCGGCACGATCACGGTCAGCAAATGCGGCAACCGCATAGCGGTAATGGCATCCAACACCATCGCCTCTTCGCCTTCACGCGTGCTGGCGGCAAGAAACACTGGGCGAGTGACGCCAAAATATCCGCGCAATATTCTCCCTTGCTGCGAAGCCTCGGGTGGCGGCATCACGTCGAACTTAAGGTTACCCATCACCTCAACCGGCAAATGCTGCTCCTGTGCCGCAGCCAATAACTGCAACCGCTGCGCATCCTGCTCCGTTTGCGCGGCAATCGCCGTCAACTGCCGCAGGCCATCGCTGACCAGCCGACCCAATCTGGCATACCTCCGCGCTGATCGGGCAGAAAGTCTCGCATTGACCAGCAGGAGAGGAATATCGTTCGCGTTGCAGCCCGCAATCAGGTTGAACCACAGCTCGGTTTCCATCAGCAAGCCGACGCTGGGCTGAAAATGGCGCAGAAACCGCGCCACCGCCCCGGGCGTGTCATACGGCAAATAGCAGCGCAGCACGCTATCACCAAACAGTTGCTGCCCGGCCTCACGGCCTGTCGGCGTCGCATGCGTCAGCAGGATTTGGTACTGCGGGTAATGCCGCTGCAACTCCCTGATCAACGGTGCCGCGCCGCGTGTTTCTCCCACGGAAACGCAATGCATCCAGATCAGCGGCTTGGTGACAGAAACACTGAAAAAACCAAACCGCTCGCCCCAATGCTGGCGATATTCAGGCTGACGCCAGCCGCGCCACAGCAGCTTCAAGGGAATGAACGGCAGCAGGAGATAAATCAGCAAGGAATAGAATAAACGCGGCATGAGGTGATTTTCTCACGAATACCGAGGGTTTGAAATTTGCCCGCAACGCACATTTACATCACATGCGATATTGCATGCCTGCCTCCGGCTAATTCTTGACCAGCCTGGTAAACAGCTTCTCGATAGTCTCAATGATCATTTCCCTGTCCTGAGAGGACAGACGACTCAACATGGCATTGATCCTCTTTGCCTGATCCTGCGGGCGATGGCTGGTATCCAGCAGCAATTCCTCTATGCCGCAATCAAAAATATCCGCCAATTCCGCCAGCCTGGCGATGGTCGGGATAGTAATGCCGCGCTCCATCCGGGAAACCGCCTCATTCCCGATCCCCAGTTTTTCCGCCACCTGATCCTGGGTAATGCCTAGGCCCTGCCTATGTCTGGCGATGCTACGGCCTATTTGCGCTGCGAGCTGTTTAGTGTTCTGTGTCATAAGTGGATACCCAACTTGAATAGTTGACTATCAACCAATTGACATGAAGGACTTTTAAAGGTGAAATTCAACCTTTAAAGTTGAATTGATATATGCCGTTAAGTGAAATACCCCGTGCTTAACATGCAATGCACTCCATTCACCACCACTCCAAATAAAGGGAAAACAATGAGAAAAATGAATCGACGCCTCTTGTCCACAGCCGTGATTGCTGCCTTGTCCATGATGGAACATGGCCAGATATTGGCAGCCAGCACCTGCGGCAGCGGAGGCGCTTCCACCATCCCCGGCACTGAAACCACACAATGCGCGCCTGCCAGCAATGAAACCGTCACGATCTCCAACAATGGGAAAATTGACACCGACATACCTGCTGCCATCCATGTTGGAAACGGTGTAGACGATGTCTCGATCACCAATGGCGGTACGATTTCCAGCTATTACGGAGACGCTGTTTTCAATGCAGGCACAATTACCGAATTGAGAAACTTGGCTGGCGCGACAATGATTTCCAAATACGACGGTGACGAAGACCCTGTCCCGCTCCCTAGCAACTACACTATTCACAATGCGGGGCATATTGGCCTGATCCATAACGAAGGCACCATCGAGCACATTGATGGTGGTGAGGCTATTCTTAATAGCCATGGAGGAACCATTGATCAAATCATCAATGAAGGCACCATTTCCAGCCGAAGAGACGGACACCCTTATGATGCCATTACTAATTTTGGCACCATTACCAACGGTATTGTGAACCGGGGCCTGATTGATGGGAGTGTAGACCTGGGTGATGCAACACTTTATCTTGAAGGTAGCAGTGGGCGTGTAACTGGCGGGATATACGGTAATGCAGCCGTTGTCGTCAACGGCACCTTCACCCAGGAAAACGAAATCAGGACATCGCATCTTGAGATCAACAGCGGCGGCACATTGACGCTGGCCAATCATGCTGACATTGCCAGTTTCTTTAATGATGGCAAGAGTCTGACGGCTGTCGTGGAAAACAAAGGCAGGGTTATCGTGAATGCCAATACAGAGGCGCAAATTGACAACGACTACCACCAGCATGCTGGCGCAACACTGGAGATAGGCGCCACCAGCGCGGCGCAATATGGCAGGCTGCGCGTCACCGGCGATGCCACGTTTGACGCAGACACTGGCTTGCACGTCAATGTTTCTCAGGTCAACACACTCGCCAACGACAATGCGTTGTCAGGCATGGTGTCTGCTGGCGGCAATCTCAATGCCACCACCTTCAACGTGACCGATAACAGCTATCTCTTCGATTTTGAAGCCGCAGTGAATGGCAACGATATTGATCTCAAGACCATTGCCACCAGCAATAGCGGAATCCACGACAGCATCGCCTCTGCCAGCTTCAGCCAGGGTGCAGGCGCAGCACGGGTGCTGGATGGTTTTGTCACAGGCGGAACCACGGGCGATATGGCCAATATCGTCACTGCGCTGGGCCAGTTGGGCTCCGCGCAGGAAGTCTCCAACGCCGTGGCCCAAACCTTGCCGCTGATGAGCGCCAGCATCAACCAGGTGACTGCCAACAGCATGCGCACCACCAACCGCGTCATCCAGGCACGCCAGGAAGGTAATATTGGCCGCTCTTCCGGCGAGGGTTTCCTCGGCGATAAACACTTCTGGTTCAAGCCAATTGCCGCCAAGGCCAACCAGAACAACCGCAAAGGTGTTGCCGGTTACGATGCCGATACCTACGGTTTCATCATCGGGGCGGATGCCGAGGTCAACGACAGCAACCGCCTGGGCCTCGCCTTCTCGTATATGAACAGCGATGTCGACGGCAAATCCAACGCCCGTTCCAACCGCGCTGATATTGACGCCTATCAGGTGATTGCCTATGGCAGCCACACGCTGGTTTCCAATCCCGCGGTGGAAATCAATTGGCAGGCCGATGTCGGCATCAACAAGAACAATGGCCGCCGCAGCATTACTTTCGGCGGACTGAACCGTGTGGCGAAGTCTGATTTCGACAGCACCACGGCGCATGTGGGCGTGGGGATCAGCCACGGTATCCAGTTGAGCGAGCGGACGAGTTTCATTCCCTCGATACGCGCGGATTATTTCTGGATTCGCAATGAGTCCTACACCGAGAAGGGCGCTGATGCTCTCAACCTGAAAGTGAAGGGCGACAACACGGAACAGCTCATCGCCATGATGGAAGGCCATTTGCAGCACCGGATGACGGACCGCGCGGCGCTGACTGCCAACCTCGGCATCGGGTATGACTTGTTTGACCAGAAAAACAGTATTGCTTCCAGTTATGTCGGCGGCGGGGCATCCTTCCGTACCCAGGGCCTTGAACTCAGCCCTTGGATTGGCCGCGCTGGCATCGGCCTGACGGTGAATGCCACCGAGCGCACCGAGATTACCGCGCGCTATGATGTGGAAGGCCGCAGCGATTTCGTCGGTCAGGCTGCTTCGCTCAAGGTACGCTGGGCGTTTTAATTAATCCCAAACATGTGACAATCCCTGTAAAACCAACGCCTACTGATGTGGGCGTTGGTTTTTTATATCCCGCTATCATGGCCAGGCTTGCGTCGTGCTCAGGATCTGGCCTATATCAAAGCCCAATGACACAACGGTTTGCGTTCTACATGCCTTATCGACAAATTCTGGTTATCTTTACTTGCCTGCTAGTCGCCGGATGCGCCTCATTATCCATCGAGCAACGCCATGTTGCCGCCGGAAATATCGCCAAGGATGCCGGATGGGAACGCATGCATCTGGATGGCGGCCAATTCGTGCTCGCCGCTTTTGCTCCGCCCGGCCTTGCCATCCAGCAAGGCATACTGACAATCTATATAGAAGGCGACGGCCTGGCGTGGGTGGATGCGCGCACGCCTTCTTTCGACCCAACGCCTGCACGGCCCCTGGGATTGCAACTGGCCATTCAGGACCCTGGGCACCAAGCGGTATATCTCGGTCGGCCATGCCAGTATATTACCGGCCATGACCGTCGCCATTGCAGCAACCGCTACTGGACCAGCCACCGCTTCGCGCCGGAAATCATCACGGCCACCAATCTCGCCATCAACCAACTGAAGCAACGTTATCACGCCACTTCGTTGATTCTGGTCGGATACTCGGGCGGCGGTGCTATCGCCGCATTGTCCGCAGCGCGAAGAAATGATGTCATCAGGCTGGTTACTGTGGCAGGCAACCTGGATACCCAGGCCTGGACGCATGGACAGAGATTGAGCCCGCTGACAGGCTCGCTCAATCCCGCAGATGAATGGCAAGCGCTGTCTGCCATTCCACAATGGCATTACGTGGGCGCCAATGACACTGTGATCGAGCCGGACATTGCCCAATCCTATCAGCGCCGCTTCCCTTCCGGCCAGCAACCTGCCTTGCTCACGGTGCCGGGTTTTGATCACGATTGCTGCTGGGTAGCGGCATGGCCAAGGCTGATTAAATCGGCCCGATGAGCATTACATGCCATGAATGGTGAGAGCCGGCTCTCACCATTCAATCACCATATATCTTAATAAAAGAAACTTTGCGCCCTATGCGAAAAAGAGACAGAATTTGGGCGCAGACCAACAACCCATGGATTTGCAACCTTATCTTTACAGACATGGAGAAACAATGACCACTACACTACGCGACCTGGTAGGCCTAAGCCAAACCCCGGCCAAGCTGACTGATTCAGCCTTGATCATGATCGACTGTCAGAACACCTACCGCGAAGGCCTCTTGAAGCTGGAAGGCGTGGAAGCCGCGCTGGAGCAGGCGAAGCTGCTGCTGGAAAAAGCCCGCGCGCTCAAAGTGCCGGTCATTCATATCCAGCACGATGCGGGCGAGGGCACACCGTATGACGTGCGTGCCCGCATCGGCCAGATTGCCGACATCGTGGCGCCGGTTGACGGCGAAACCGTGATTACCAAGCATTACCCCAACTCTTTTCATGAGACAGAATTAGATACGCTGCTGAAATCCCAGGGTATCAAGAATATCGTCCTGGCAGGCTTCATGACACACATGTGCGTCAACTCTACCGCGCATGGAGGATTCAACCTCGGCTACGCGCCTACTATCGTCGCCAGCGCAACAGCCACCCGCGCGTTGCCCGGTGCTGACGGCAGCATCGTTCCGGCAGCCAAAGTGCAGGAAGCGGTATTGGCCGCCACGCGAGATCTTTACGCGGCAGTAGCCAATAGCGTGGAAGAGGTTTGATTCAGGACTGTCGTGCCTCATGAAGCATGCATGCAGCATGAATATGCCAGATCCAGTTCGCAGAGGATGCCAGAAGCCTTATCAGGCAAACACCTCTGCATCTGCGAACAGGACGCCTTGCGCATCCTTGGCCGACAGGCTGGGTTCGCCCGCATACGGCCATTGGATGGCAAGCTGCAAGTCATTCCAGGCTATGCAGCGTTCATGCGACGGCGCGTAGTAATCAGTAGTTTTGTACAGAAAGTCCGCACTTTCGCTCAGCACCACGAAACCATGCGCGAAGCCCGGCGGCACCCATAGCTGGCGCTGGTTTTCATCGCTCAACTCAGTACCGACCCATTGCCCGAAAGTAGGTGAGCTTTTGCGGATATCCACGGCAACATCCCACACCTTGCCGCGTACGACACGTACCAGTTTGCCCTGGGGTTGCTGAATCTGGTAATGCAGGCCGCGCAACACACCTTTGCCAGAGCGGCTATGGTTGTCCTGCACGAATTGATAGCAAGTACCAGTCGCTTCGTTGAAGGCCTGCTGATTAAAACTCTCAAAGAAAAAACCACGTGCGTCACCAAACACTCTGGGCTCGATCAAGACGACATCAGGGATAGCCAAGCGGGTGGCGCGCATCAATATACCTTTCCTTTCAGCAACCGTTGCAAATATTGGCCATAGCCGTTCTTCGCGAGCATCTGGGCCATGCGTTCGAGCTGGGCGCTGTCTATCCAGCCATGGCGCCAGGCGATTTCTTCGGGGCAGGCGATCTTCAGGCCCTGACGGTGCTCCAGCGTGGCGATGAACTGCCCGGCTTCCAGCAGGCTTTCGTGCGTGCCGGTATCGAGCCAGGCATAGCCACGACCCATGATTTCAACATTGAGCCTGCCTTGTTGCAGGTATAGCAGGTTCAAATCGGTAATTTCCAGCTCTCCGCGCGGCGAAGGCTTGAGCTGCCTGGCGAGTTCGACCACCTGGTTGTCGTAGAAATACAAGCCGGTAACGGCATAGCTGGACTTCGGCGCCTTAGGCTTTTCTTCCAGCGAAAGCACCTTGCCCGCTGCATCGAACTCGGCCACGCCATAGCGCTCGGGATCATGCACATGATAGGCAAAGACACTGGCTCCCTCGGCTCGGTCATGTGCGTGGTGCAGCAGTTCGTGGAAATCATGGCCGTAGAAGATGTTGTCACCCAACACCAGGGCGCTGGGCGCATCGCCCAGAAACTGTTCGCCGATCAGGAAAGCCTGTGCCAATCCATCCGGGCTGGGCTGCACGGCGTATTCCAGGTGCAGACCCCATTGGTTGCCATCACCCAGCAATTGTTCAAAACGCGGCGTGTCCTGCAGCGTGCTGATGATGAGGATATCGCGGATACCCGCCAGCATGAGCGTGCTCAACGGGTAGTAGACCATGGGCTTGTCGTAGACCGGCAATAGTTGCTTGCTGATCGCCAGTGTCGCCGGATGCAGCCGGGTTCCCGAGCCGCCCGCGAGGATAATGCCTTTGCGTGATGTTGTCATCGTCGTCAATACCGTCAAAGAATTTCAGTGAGCATGCGCGCCACGCCTTGCTGCCAGGGCGGCAGCACCAGGCCGAAGGCAGTTTGCAGCTTGGTGGTATCCAGCCGCGAGTTGTGCGGCCGTTGTGCTGGTGTAGGAAAAGCGCTGGTAGGCACAGGCGCGATTTCGGTAGCTTTTAAATGAAGCGCTGGTTGCGTTTGCCTTGCGTAGGCAAGGACATACTCGGCATAAGCATGCCATGTGGTTTCGCCGCTCGCGGCGCAGTGATACAAACCGCCGTCCTGCGGATGCTGCTGCAAATGGCGGATGACATGCGCGGTGATATCCGCCAGCAGGTCGGCGCCGGTGGGCACTCCCCACTGGTCATCGATCACCGTGAGTCGCTCGCGCTCCTGCGCCAGGCGCAACATGGTCTTGGCAAAATTGCCGCCGCGCGCGCCGTAAACCCAGCTGGTACGCAGGATCAGGTGACGGCATCCCGATTGCTGAATGGCCCGCTCGCCTTCCAGTTTGGTCGCGCCGTAGACAGACAAGGGGGCAGGCGCATCGGTTTCCCTCCATGGGTTGCTGCTGCTGCCGTCAAACACGTAATCTGTGCTGTAGTGGACGAGCCATGCGCCCAGGCGCCCGGCCTCCTCGGCCAACACACCGGGCGTGGTCGCGTTGAGCAGCCGCGCCAATTCCGGCTCGCTCTCGGCCTTGTCGACAGCGGTATGCGCGGCTGCATTGACGATCACGTCGGGCCGCAACGCGCGCACGGTATCACGCACCCCCTCTGGGTTGGAGAAATCGCCGCAATAGTCACTGCTGTCGAAATCCAGGGCGGTGACTTGTCCCAGCACAGCCAAACTGCGCTGCAACTCCCAGCCAACTTGCCCATTTTTGCCCAGCAGCAGGATATTCATGCAACCTCGTATTGTTTGGCGACCCAGTCGTGGTAGGCACCGGTCTGCACATGCTCCACCCAGGCAGGGTTATCCAGATACCATTGTACGGTTTTGCGAATACCGGTATCGAAGGTCTCAGCAGGCTTCCAGCCCAGTTCCCGCTCGATCTTGCGCGCGTCGATAGCGTAGCGCCGGTCATGCCCAGGCCGATCAACCACATGCGTGATCTGCATCTTGTAGCTGCTGCCATCCGCCTTGGGGCGCATCTCGTCCAGCAATTCACAGACCCGCTGCACGATCTCGATATTCGGCTTTTCATTCCAGCCGCCAATGTTGTAGGTCTCTCCTAATGCACCCGCCTCCAGCACGCGGCGGATGGCGCTGCAATGGTCTTTCACATACAGCCAATCCCGTACCTGCAAGCCATTGCCATAAACCGGCAGCGGTTTGCCTGCCAACGCATTCACAATCATCAACGGGATGAGTTTCTCGGGGAAGTGATAGGGTCCGTAATTATTACTGCAATTGGTAGTCAATACCGGCATACCATAGGTATGGTGCCAGGCGCGCACCAAGTGATCGCTGGCGGCCTTGCTGGCGCTATAAGGGCTGTTGGGCTCGTAGCGGTTGGTTTCGGCAAAGGGCGGATCATCCGGGCTCAGGGCGCCATACACCTCGTCGGTACTGACATGCAGGAAGCGGAAATCAACCTGCTCGGTCACGGGCAAAGCACTCCAATAAGTCCGTGCCGCTTCAAGCAACCGGAAAGTAGCGACAATATTAGTCTGTATGAAATCCTCGGGACCGTGAATGGAGCGGTCCACATGGCTCTCGGCCGCAAAATGGAGCACTGCACGCGGGCGGTGCTCAGCCAGCAACCCATCCACCAACACACGGTCGCCCACGTCGCCCCGCACGAAAATATGCCGTCCGTCCGCTTGCAGGCTGGCAAGATTCTCAAGGTTGCCCGCATAAGTCAGCTTATCTAGATTGATGACAGTCTCGTCCGACTGCGCCAGCCAGTCGAGAACGAAATTACTGCCAATAAAACCAGCACCGCCGGTCACGAGGATAGTCATGTATCAAATTTCCCGAAAATTGCTACAACAACCTAGCCAAATGCGCCTAAAAAGAACAAACGTAATGACATTCAACATCTCTATTTACATATGGCGCGTCTTTTTGTAAAGCGAGGAAGCTCGCAGTGAAGTAATACCAAGAGGATGCTTTGGCGCGCAATGCTTTGCAGGAATTTGCCAGAAAAATGCCAGAAAACGAAAAAAGGGCTAGCTCATCTCTGAAGCTAACCCTTTGATATTCCTTGGTGGCCAGGGGCAGAATCGAACTGCCGACACGCGGATTTTCAATCCTCACAAAATGGCATTTATCCCTGTTGATTGTCATTCCTGCTTTATCTTAAATCCCATATAAAACACTAGTTTATAGATATATCATGTTTTGTTTGTGTTGATTAGTGTTCCTCGTTATACTCATTTCATGGTGACATACTGGTGACATGAGAGCGAAGGGGGCCGAACATGGGACAGATAATCAAGGCGACAAAGCACAAGCTGACAGCGGGGCGCATTGCAGCCTTCCATTGCCCCAAAGATAAAAGCCGCGCCTATCTATGGTGTGCTGAAGTCAAAGGGCTGGGAATCATCGCAACCGCTGGCGGGGCTAAGTCCTATATCTTTCAGGCCAAGGTTAACGGCAAGTCCATGCGCCTGACTATCGGGGATGTGGCTGTATGGAACATTCCAGATGCACAGGCCGAAGCCCGCCGCCTTCAAATACTGATAGACCAAGGAAACGACCCGCGCCAAGTGAAGGCCGAGGCGAACGCCGAAAGGGAATCCGCAAGGCTGGCCAAGGAAGCCGCCGCCGTTGCCATTGAAGAACAGGCCGCCCGTGAAGCTGTAACCGTTTCGATGGCGTGGAAGGAATACATTAAATCCCGTAAGCCGAAATGGTCAGAGCGCCACTATATCGACCACGTGAAGGATATGCAGGCCGGTGGAGAGAAAAGGAAACGTAGCCCCAAACTGACAGAGCCGGGGCCATTGGCACCACTGGCCAACATCCGCCTGATTGATTTAACGCCGGAAGTGGTGGAGGCATGGGCCGAGGAACAGGCCACGAAAAGACCGACCCGCGCCCGCCTATCGTTACGACTATTGAAGGCGTTTCTGTTTTGGTGTGCCAGTAATCCCGAGTATAAGGCCCTGATTAAATCCAACGCCGCGCAAAGTAAAGCCGCCCGTGAGAGCCTAGGCAAGCCAAAGCCTAAGAACGATGTATTACAGCGCGAACAGTTGCCCGCATGGTTTGATGCTATCCGCCAGATGCAGAACCCCGTCATTAGCGCCTATCTGCAAACCTTATTACTTACTGGAGCCAGACGCAACGAACTAGCCTCCATCCGCTGGGATGATGTGGATTTCAAGTGGAACAGCATAACGATTAAAGACAAGGTGGAAGGGCAGCGGATTATCCCGTTAACGCCCTATGTGGCGAACCTGCTGCAAGCATTGCCGCGCCGGAATGGATGGGTATTCTCAAGCCTTACAGCCAAAACCGGACGCTTGCAGGAACCTAGGGCAGCGCATCATAAAGCCTGTGCTGTTGCTGGTGTCGATGTGACGCTGCACGGGTTGCGCCGTAGCTTTGCCAGCCTGTGCGAGTGGATAGAGGTTCCCGCTGGCATTTCAGCGCAGATACAGGGCCACGCACCACAGGGTGTGAGAGAACAGAACTATATCCGCCGCCCGCTTGACCTGTTGCGTATGTGGCACGTGAAAATCGAGGCATGGATACTGGAGCAGGCCGGGGTTGAGTTTGTACCAGTGAAAACAGGCTTGCAGTTAGTGAAGGGCAACGCCGCCGCCTGACGGTAAAAGTTAAGCCGCGCCTAGGGTAGCTCCCGAACTGCTGGAACCTTCACCAGCATGGCGCGGTTTCCTGATTGAAGGCAGCACACGGAAGGGGTGCAAAGATGGGATATTTAACACTGGCCGAGGCCGCGCAATATTTGAGCAACAAGACGGAGCGACATATAGAGCCTGCCCTTATTCTTAGGGCCGGGGTAATGGGGCAGATAAAAATCTGTGCGGCGTTTGGCTTTGTGAAAATGTATAACGCAATGGAGCAAGCCAACGAAGATTTTAAGGCCGGGTTGCTGGTAATTCCGCCTGGCCATTTATTTGAAATCGAAGCGGAAGGCAGCGCACGGATTCAATATGCTGAAAGTTACGATGGGAATATAGTTTACTTTCCATATATCGAACGAACCCGCGACCATCTGCGCGTTATGGTTGCAGACTTAAATCGAATTGCGCCACGGATTGTCAGCATTGGCGACGAACAAGCAACACCCACGCCAGCCGCGAAAGTGGAAGCTAAATCCGGTTTACCATCGCCAAGAATTGCCAACGCATTTGATGGATTGTATTGGAGTCGCGACAAGTGGGCCAAGAATCTGGGCGCACCGCCTAAATGGTTAGAGGAGTGCCGTGTTGCGCGTGGCAGTGCAGGGAAGGCACCAGCAACATGGAACCCCGCTTTAATTGCCGTAGCACTTCATGACAGGGGAGTCAGAGAAAGCCAACTTAATGCTGTATTCGTTCGACTGCCAGATTGGCAGAAAGAATGGCGCGATAAAGCCGATTATTTATATACTGGCCCAAATACCGCGCCATAATACCGGACAGATACCAGACACCTACCCGCAAAGCCGCATTAAACCTAGCGCCATAATACCGCCGCATCATTAAAAAATTAGCGGTAAAAGATTGTGAAGCCTCGTAAACAACAAAACGAGGTACGCAATGAAAACCGCCAATATTCAATACCCGCCGCTGGAGCAAGTAACCAGCCCCACGGTTCCGACAGCACCCGCTGCATATTATCTAAACCGCCAAGGCCAGACCTTGCGGGCATGGGCCTGCCTTGAGAATGGCCCAATTCGCCCGGTGCGTATCAATGGCCGCCTTGCGTGGCCAGTAGCCGCAATCCGTGAACTGTTAGAGGGTGGCGCAAAATGAAAACCCCGGACAGCCTGCAAGCATCATCCGGGGTGCAACTTTCATTCCTGCCAGAACCGGATTTTAACCCTATTTTCCCAACGCCGAACACCCTTCCGGCCCGTTGCCTCTCAATGATGCTTAATGGCCAGACTTTCACACATCCCGAGTTCGAGCAGATAACAGGTAGCTGGCGTTTGTCTGCTGTTGTTTTCATCCTGAAGGGTTTGGGCTGGCCCGTTGAATCGCATGACCTGCCTGCACCATCGGCTGACTGTCAATCGCGCATCATAAGCCGCTATTTCCTGCCGCCAAAGGTTATCCGTGAAGTGTTCGGAGAGGCCGCCCATGAATGACATAGACCGCGCCAGAGAGGCGTTATTCCATATCGATGCTGGGAGCAGCCGGGAGGATTGGATACGGGCAGGCATGGCCGCTAAGTCTGCCGGGCTGTCTTTTGATGACTTCCACGACTGGAGCGCAACCGCTGGCAACTATTCAGGCGTGAACGATTGCCGGGCTGTCTGGAAATCATTTAACGATACTGGAGCAGTCACAGAGGCGACCTTGTACGGTATGGCGAAGGAAAATGGATGGACAGAAACGCGCACAGAGCGATTAAAAAATGCCAAGCCATATCAGAATATAGGTAAGACAGAGAAAACGCGCCACAGGGCCGCTACGCAAGCCACAGACACTAAAGCCGCCGAAATATGGGGCCGTTGCATCCCTGCTGATGCTGCTGATGGCTATATTTGCAGGAAAAAGGGGAAGCCGGACGGATTGCGAGTATATCCGGCGACTGCCGAGCCGTTAATCATCCGTGGCCAAAATGTGGGCGGATGGCTGGCGGTGCCATGCTGGGAGGGCGAACAGCTGCAAACGCTGCAATTCATTCCACCTGACAAGGGCGACAAGCTGAACCTGCCCGGCGCATCGTTCAATGATGGCTTTTTCACTGTTGGAGCGATAAAAGACCGCGCTTATATCTGCGAAGGCATCGGGCAAGCATGGGCTATCAATCAAGCGACTGGAGCCGCCGCCGCTGTGAGTTTCGGGGCTGGGCGTATATTGACCGTAGCCAAGGCGATACGCGAACAGAACCCCGCCGCGCTGCTGGTGGTGGTACCAGACAAGGGCAAGGAAAGCCAAGCCGCCGAGATAGCCGCCGAGGTTTCGGGCCGATGGGCAGAGATGCCAGCCGAGAAGCCCGCCAACTATGACGCAAACGACTATCTGCAAGAGGCTGGGGCCGAGGCGTTAGCTGAACTGCTGGAACGCGCTAAAAGCCCTGCAATGCGCTTTAAGCTGCTAACCGGTAGCGACCTATGCAACGCCCCGCCCATGCGCTGGATGGTACGTGGTGTGCTGCCTGCAGAGGGGATAGCCGCCCTCTATGGGGCCAGCGGTAGCGGTAAGAGTTTCTTAACCTTCGACATGGGGGCCGCTGTTGCTGGTGGTGATTATGAGTGGTTTGGTCGCCGAGTAATTAAGTCGCCAGTGACCTACGTTTGCTTAGAGGGTGAAGCGGGTTTAGGCAAGCGGGCGAAGGCATGGACGCTGCACCATGACAGGCCAATCCCTGACTGCCTGCGATTTATTACCCAGCCTTTCGACCTGTTAAGCGATGACGTGCCAGACCTTGCAAGGGCAATCAATGCCGAGGGGGGTAGTAATGGGCTGGTGATTATCGACACATTGAACCGCGCCGCGCCGGGGGCTGATGAAAACTCCAGCGCCGACATGGGCCGCCTGATTGCCGCTGCAAAGCAACTGCAAGGCATGACGGGCGGGCTGGTGCTGCTGGTACACCATACGGGCAAGAACGCCAGCGCCGGGTTACGTGGCCATTCCAGCCTATACGCTGCCCTTGATAGCGCCGTGGAGGTGATTAACGGGGAAGGTTTCAAAGAATGGAAGGTGCAAAAGTCCAAAGACGATATGACCGGGGAGGCGTTTCCCTTCGCGCTTCACGTGGTGCCAGTGGGCCACGATGATGACGGAGAGGAAATCACTTCATGCGTGGCAATCCCTGCCGATGGTATGGGCCGAGAGATACGCCGCGCCCTGCCGCCAAAGTCTGGGAATCAAAAAATCATCTGGGAGGCGCTACAGGATGTTTTCAAGAACTCGCCAACATTCGGACAAGCTGGCGCACCAGCGGGGAGGCCGTGCATAAGGCTGGAAGATGCTATAGCCAAAACGAGGGACAGGCTGCCATGTGAAACCAAGCGCCAGACAGAGCGCACACAATCCGCAATCAGTGGACTGGTATCCCGAGGACTGCTGGAACATCGGGAGGGCTGGCTATGGATAGTCTGAATCTTCCCGAAATCCTGAAAGTGCAAAACGGGACATTTCGGGAAAGAAAACGGGAAAAAACGGGAAGCTCCAAAGAGTGCATTTTAAAGGTCAATCCGGCTGCAAGGCTTTATCCATGCGGGTTTCAGAAGTTTCCCGCGATTCCCGAAGTTTCCCGTTTCGGGATTGTTCGGGTTTTCCCGCGATTCCCGCCCCCCCCTATATAAGGGGGGAACAGCGGGAACGGGAACGGGAAAGAAAACGGGAGGTATGCCATGAGTGATTTATTTGGCGATGACTTGCCCGTGGAACGTAAGAACGAAACCCCAGAGGCTGGAGCATTACGAGAGGTTTTGCAGGCGCTATCTGCACACCCTGCCGTTGCGTGGTGTGAGCGCATGAACTCGGGAGCCGCGCGAATCGGTAAACGGTTTATAAGGTTCGGCTGGAAGGGTTGCCCCGATGTGCTGGGACAGATGAAGGATGGCCGCCTGCTGGGCGTGGAGGTGAAGGCCGCCAAGGGCAGGCTACGGCCAGAGCAAAGTTTGTTCCTTGAGCGTATCCGCTGTGCTGGTGGCGTGGCTTTCATGGCGCGGAATTGCCGGGACGTACTCGAGGCACTTGATAGAACAGGAGAAAAACAGGAATGACAGAGCAGAAAAAGCGGGGACGCTGGAAAGCTGGCGAATCAGGGAACCCCAACGGAAGGCCGCCAGGTATCGGAGAGGTTACACGGTTAAGGCAAGGCATAGCTGCACACCTGCCGGAAATCATCGGGCAGTTAGTTGAAAAGGCCAAGGAAGGCGACACGCAAGCCGCCCGCCTGTTGCTGGAGCGTGTGCTGCCGACGATGAAGGCGATAGAACAGCCGGTAACGCTGGCGCTGCCTGATGGTGATATGACGGCTCAAGGTGTGGCCATAGTGCAAGCCGTAGCCGATGGAACGCTGGCCCCCGGACAAGGCGCGGCCCTGCTGGGTGGCTTGGGCGCACTGGCCCGCATCAAGGAATTAGACGAACTGGAACGCCGTATAGCAGAACTGGAAAGGATGAAAGATGGCAACGATTAAGGAACGGCTGAAGGCACTAGAGCAGACGCGCACTGGCACGCTGTCAGAACTGCCTTTTATTGTGAGCGACACCTGCACAGATGAAGAATTGAAGCAGTTACAGCGCAACGGGCGGAAGGTGTTCCGTGAAAGTGACCCCGAGTTAATGGAGGAATTTATATGACCACGATAAAGCAACGATTGGCTGCACTGGAACAAGCCAGCCAGCCGGATGAACTGCCGCCGCTGGTGGTGATTTATGAGGATAGCCCTAAATCAGAGCAGCAAGCACAGATGAACGAAGCCAACGCCAAGGGGCAGCGGGTGATTATTTTCAAGGCTGATAAGGATGGATAGGGATAATTTTCTGACCCGATAAAAAGGGAGTTTTTACAGTCCATAAAAAGGGAATTTTCTGACTCGTAAAAAGAACCGCTGGCGCTGGTGACAGTTCCGGCGGTTTTCTTTTGTGGATTGCAAAAACTCGGTGACATACTGGTGACATGGAGCAGGCAACAAAAAACGGGTGACAAGTCATTAACCTGTAACCCGTTGATTATATTGGTGGCCAGGGGCAGAATCGAACTGCCGACACGCGGATTTTCAATCCGCTGCTCTACCAACTGAGCTACCTGGCCATCTTGCTTTTGTCACGCTGGCTTTAGAAGCTCACGCAAGGCCAGCATTATAGCAAACTTCCGCGTTTCGTCTAGCCAAGTTCCAAAATTTTCTCAACTTAATCCCTTGTTTAAAAAATCGACAGGCTAAGGTATGCTCCGGGCTTGATTTAAAAAGTGAATTTCATGATTTCCGCGCTCCCTGCATTCTCAATTCCGCCTCTGGACATGACTTTAAAGGCCAGCCTACAGGCCAAGATCGACAACAAAACCAAACCTCTTGGCGCGTTAGGGCAGCTTGAGAACCTAGCATTGCAATTGGGCCTGATCCAGCAAACCCTGTCTCCTGCGCTGCGCCGTCCGCTCATCCTGGTGTTTGCCGGAGACCATGGCATTACCGAAGAAGGCGTCAGCCCTTATCCACAAGCGGTTACGCAGCAGATGGTGCTGAATTTCCTCGCAGGTGGTGCAGGGATCAATGTATTGACGCGCCTACACGGTATGGAAATCAAGATCGTGGATGCCGGTGTATGCCATGAATTTCCGCCGCATCCCGGCCTAATCAATGCCAAAATCGGTATGGGCACTCATAACTTCCTGAAGATGCCCGCCATGAGCCAGCAGGCATGTATGCAGGCACTAACGCAAGGCTATCAACTGGCTCAGGCAGAAGCCGGTGCGGGCAGCAATATCATGGGGTTCGGCGAGATGGGAATAGGCAACACCACCTCAGCTTCCGCGCTGGCAGCCGTGCTGTGCGATTTACCGGTAGCGCAATGCGTAGGCCGCGGCACCGGACTGGACGATGCGGGGGTTAAGCATAAAGCCGATGTTATCCACCAAGCCATTGCGCATCACCAGATAGAGTCTGCCGACACCCTGACAGTGCTGGCTACCTTCGGTGGCTTTGAAATCGTCATGATGGCAGGGGCCATGCTCGGTGCGGCGAAACGCCGCTGCGCCCTGCTGATCGACGGTTTCATCGCGACAGCCGCCTTGCTGACGGCGAGCCGGATTGCACCGGCCATTCTCGATTACTGCATTTTTGCGCACTGTTCTGATGAGGCAGGACATGCGTTGCTGCTGGAGCAGCTCAAAGCGAAACCATTACTCAATCTCGGTTTACGCCTGGGAGAAGGGAGCGGCGCGGCTCTGGCTTATCCTCTCGTGCAGGCCGCCGTGAATTTCCTTAATGAAATGGCCTCATTCGATTCCGCCAATATCAGCCGCCAAGGCGCAACATGACAAAGTACGCCATGAAGCGTCAATGGCGCTTATTCCTGCTGGCAGCAGGCTTTCTCACACGAGTGCCATTACCCATCATCAAGGATTTTGATCCGGCAGCATTGAACCATGCCGCGCGTTACTTTCCCCTCGTTGGCACGCTTATCGGGGCCGTAGCCGCGCTGGTATTCTATCTGGCCGAGCTGGTATTGCCTGCCACCGTCGCCATCATCCTGAGCATGATCGCGTCCCTCTGGCTGACTGGCGCCTTTCATGAGGATGGTCTGGCAGACACCGTAGATGGCCTGGGCGGCGGTTGGACCAGGGAACAGGCGCTCACCATCATGAAGGATTCGCGCATCGGCAGTTATGGCGCCATTGCGCTGGTGATGGCCTTGCTGCTCAAGTTCTCCAGCCTGTCCCATATCCGCATCGAGATATTGCCTGCAGCCATGGTGGCCGCGCATGCCGTCAGCCGACTGGCTGCCGTGCTGGTGATCGCCACCCAGGGATATGTGCGTGAAGAAGGCAAATCCAAGCCTCTGGCGCACAATCCCTCGGCCAGCACTGTATGGATCGCCATATTGACCGGCCTTGCGCCACTGTTTCTGCTGCCAACCAGCACTTGGCTGATGGCATTGCTGCCGGTAGTTGCCATCTGGCTGTGGTTCAGCAGAAAATTAAAGCAGCGCCTGGGCGGCTACACTGGAGACTGCCTGGGTGCCATGCAGCAACTCACCGAGTTGGCGTTTTATCTTGGAATATTGGCTGGGAACATGTAAATGGATATTTATCTGATTCGGCACACAAGGCCCGATGTCTTGCCTGGCACGTGTTACGGACAAAGCGATGTCGATGTGGCTGCAAGTTTCATGGATGAGTTTACCTTGCTGCACCCCAAGCTTCGGCATTTGCCGGAGCCTGTCATTTACAGCAGCCCCCTGCAGCGCTGCGTCAAGCTGGCCGAATCGGTGGCCGCCACTTTTGGCTCCCATTTGGATATACAACACGACGAACGGCTCAAGGAATTGAATTTCGGGGAATGGGAAATGAAGTCATGGAATGACATTCCCCAAGGGCTGATCGAGGTCTGGGCGGAAGACCATGTGCGGCATGTGCCTCCCAATGGCGAATCCTATCTGCAGCTTGCCGAGCGCGCGATGTCATTTTTGACCGAGCTGGAGCACGATGAACAGCCGGTGTTGGTATTCACTCACGCCGGGGTCATCCGCGCCTTGACTGGCCACGCGCTGGGTTTGCCGCTGGTAAATACGTTCAAGCTGCAAGTGGATTACGCCAGCGTCAGCAAAATCGTGCTGCAAGGATCATTGAGCAGCGTGGGTTTCGTCAACCGCTAAGCGCTGCATGGCAGGCCGGTAAAGCATGCAGCCTGGTCTGCAAAAGCGTATGCTGAAGCTTGAACCATTTTTTCTGCCAGATTGCCATAATCAAGCAGGGACACCAGTTTCAGGCTCATCCTTCAAGCTATTCAGCAATATGGCAATACTCAAGCAAGCCGGGAACAACAAGAAAAGCGAAAGGGTAATGTAATGACATATGCCAAAACATTGATGGTTCAAGGCACCACTTCAGATGCAGGTAAAAGCACGCTGGTGGCAGCACTATGCCGGGTGTTGCATCGCAAGGGTGTACGGGTAGCGCCATTCAAGCCGCAAAACATGGCGCTCAATTCCGCCGTCACCAGCGATGGCGGCGAGATCGGCCGCGCGCAGGCGGTACAGGCGCAAGCTTGCGGACTTGCTCCGCATACGGACATGAACCCGGTGCTGCTCAAGCCCAATACCGATACCGGCTGCCAGGTCATCATCCACGGACAGGCCATCGGCAATCAGGAAGCACAGGCCTACCACGACTACAAACCCCAGGCGCGCGAAGCGGTGATGGCCTCTTGGCAGCGCTTGCGCGAGCAATATGAATGCATCATCGTCGAAGGCGCGGGCAGCCCGGCGGAAATCAACCTGCGCCAGAACGATATTGCCAACATGGGTTTCGCCGAGGCAGCGGATTGCCCGGTGATCCTGATCGCGGATATCGAGCGCGGCGGCGTATTCGCCCACCTTGTCGGCACGCTGGCCCTGTTGTCCGAATCCGAGAGAAAGCGCATTGTCGGATTCGTCATCAACCGCTTCCGCGGCGACATTGCGCTGCTCAAACCCGGGCTGGACTGGCTGGAGCAGGAAACCGGCAAACCGGTACTCGGCGTGCTGCCCTACCTGCGCAACCTGCATCTCGAAGCCGAGGACTCCATCGCCCCGGACATCGAGGAAAAACCGCAAACCTGGCTACGCGTAATCGCACCGGTGCTGCCGCATGTCAGCAACCACACCGACATGGATGCCTTGCGCATGCATCCGCACGTGGATTTCCAGTTCATCGAACTCAACGAACCCGCGCCCCCGGCGGACCTCATCATCCTGCCCGGCAGCAAGAACGTGCGCGGCGACCTCGCCCTTCTTAAATCCCACGGCTGGCAAGACAAGATCGCCCGGCACTTGCGCTATGGTGGCAAGCTGCTGGGCATCTGCGGCGGATTCCAGATGCTGGGTCGGCAAATCCACGACCCGCACGGGGTAGAGGGCGAAGCGGGCTCCAGCAACGGCTTCGGCTGGCTGGACATGGAAACCACGCTCACCAAAAAGAAACACCTCAAGCAAGTCGAAGGCAAGCTCTCTTTTGCCAACGCCAAAGTCATTGGCTATGAAATCCACATGGGTGTTAGCAGCGGTCCTTCGCTCAAACAGCCCTTGCTGCATATCGGCACCCAGCCTGAAGGCGTATTGTCTGAAGATGGTCAAATAGCGGGCACTTACCTGCATGGCCTGTTCGACCATGCCGAAGCCACACGCGCCTGGCTGAACTGGGCTGGCTACAACCAACTTGCAAAAGCGCAGGAAGAGATGGCGCATTACGACTACATCGCCCTGCGCGAAGCCAGCCTGGAACGATTGGCCGATGAAGTGGAACAGCATCTGGACTGGGAGAAATTGGCGGGTTATCTACCTTTTCGCGCCCCTTGAGACACGAGAAGGTATTGCTACGATAAATAATTAAAAAAAACCTTAAGATATGCATGGGGAGGGGGAGATTAGTGTATTTCACAGCTCAGACAGGAGCAGTATTGCTGGCCATAGCAGCGTTGTATGGGGTAGCGACGCAATTTCATAGGTTGTCTTATTGGCCCGTATTTGTGGTCTTGATTGCCTTCACCATACCGGTGTTCGTCAGTTTCTCTGAGAGTATTCTGTTCAAGCGGCGTGCCATGCTTGAAAAAGCCGCATTGTCCGATAGCACGCTCAGGCGCTGGTTCTGGTCTGGCTATTTCAATATGGTGGTGCAGGTCTGCCGCGCTTTCTTCTGGACAGTATTGTTGCTGTGTATGGCGACACTGCTAACTACCGCGCAATGGATTGTGATGGCAGCTGATGGCCTGTTGTTGGTGCTGCTGGCCCTGCTTCTCAGCAAACGGTTTTCGCGCCAGATCAAGGCTGATTACCTGGGTGTATTCGTTCGTACCTGGCCATTGTTCTGGCTGAATACGATCGTCATTGCGATGGCTTTTTGCTTGCTGGATTATTTTTATGGCACGACAGATACGCGATCTTTGCCTTGGGAGACATTGCAAGAGGAGATCAGGGCGAATGTTATCCATCATTCGGCAACCCGTTGGGTTGGCTGGTTGACCGGGTGGTTGGAGGTGATTGATCAATCTGTCTGGCATGTTGCCCAGACACTAATCCCCAATATAGAAAGTAAATCGATCAAAGTCATGCTATGGATACTGATCTTGCTGCCCGCTGGTATCACGGCCTATAGCCTGAATCACTATCTACTGGGGATCTTGAGTATGGTAGAAGGGCTGCGCAAACAAACATTGCGTAGCTTTGCTTCCAATGTGCAGTTGAGGGCGTTGATCGCAATAAGCGTCATCCTGGCTGTGGTCTATTGGCAAGCGCCTGGGATTAGTTTCAAGCCGGTGATAGATCGGGCGCAAGCAATATTAAATCCATGCGAGATTGATGTCGCCAAAGTGGCATCGTTGCGGCAAACGGTCAGCAATCAACTACAGAAATCGAGTGTCAGCGCCCGCAGCATTGCTCATCAACAAATCGACCAACAGGTAGACTTGGCTTTCAGAGGAGTAGAGGCCCGTGTGAATGACTATCTCGACTGGTATTTTTCAGTCATTGGTGGATATAGTCGTTTAGCCACAGTGGCTGCTGGCAAGGTGGGTGGTCAGACGCTCGAAAGTCTACTGCAGGAGAAGCTGCAGGAAACTATGTTCAATCCTGAACCTATCGATGCCTTAGTGCAGAAGATTCCGGGACAGGTTTTCGGTCATTCGAGCTTGGTTGTGCAACATGCCGCCAGTAAGCTGCAAGGCCAACTGATTCAAGAGGCCAGGCTCATGCCCTGTGCCTTGGGGGCTATACAAGTACCTGCGCTGACTAAGCTGGATTTCTCGCGTGATGCAAAACGTGCAGCAATATCTCTTGGTGCAGGAATGGCAATGGCGGCTGGGCAGCGAGTATCTCGCTTGGCTGGTACCCTGTCATCAAGGATTTCATCAGGCTCCATTATCAGGACACTACTCGGTAAACGCGGTGGCAGCGCATTAGGGAGTGCGGGTACTGCGGCGGCCTTGTGTGCTCCTGGCGGCCCGCTGGCACTGGCGTGCGGCGTGGTGGTGGGTGGCGTGACCTGGTTGACTGTCGATACAGCGATGGTGGCATATGATGAGCTTCGCTATCGTGAAGAAATGAAAACAGAAATACAAACCTTGCTGGATCAACAGAAAAATAATTTAAAAATACAGATCAAGCATATCCACGATAATGCATTGATACAGATGACAGACCAAATACATCGCAATATCGACCAGACATTCATTCCTGCGCGCGATGGAGTATAGGCAGTTAAGATACTATCTGCCTGATAGGAGACGCAGGATTCATTTTTGTGCGTTCTATCAGGCGGAATATATGGGCTTGCCTGTAGTGGTTTAATCTCATATTGATTCAATAAATGGGAATGGTAGCCATGGCATCCGCAGAAAAAATAGGCGCTAACCAAGGTGACGACCTCGGCAAGAAGCCCGGCATCGTCGCCTTGCTGTTGTCTGTATTCTGCGTACTGGGCGTGGGGGTGGGGATATTGGCGCTGCTTAAATCACGCGCCGCCGGGTAAGGTAAGCTGTTTGCCCTCCTTGCCATCGACATCAACCTAGTTTATAACATTTTGCTGACGCTATTCCTTGTCAGCGCTATTATGTATCCAAGGACGAGGCAGCTCGCGTAGGGCGCAATCACCATCGGGCATTGCGCCTTTCCGCATTTCAAGCCGTCATGCCGCTATGCCTTAACAAAGCATCAATGCTCGGCTCCCTGCCCCGGAACGCGATGAACGATTCCAGCGCAGGACGCGAGCCGCCTTGCGCCAGTATCTCGTTCCAGAAGCGCTTGCCGGTTTCCGCGGAAAGCACGCCGTTTTCCTCGAACATGCTGTAGGCATCTGCGGAGAGCACTTCCGCCCATTTGTAGCTGTAATAGCCGGCCGCATAGCCGCCCGCGAAGATGTGCGAGAAGTTGTTGGGGAAGCGGTTCCACTTAGGCGGGCGCACCACGGCGACTTCGTCGCGGATGGCCTCGATGAGCGTGAGCGCGGTGGTGGTGTCGTATTCGCTGAAATCGGAATGCAGGCGCATATCGAACAGGGAGAACTCTATCTGGCGCACGGTCTGCATGCCGGCCTGGAAGTTCTTGGCGGCGACCATTTTATCGAAGAGTGCTTTTGGCAAATGTTCGCCGGTATCGACGTGCTTGGTCATGTGGCGCAGCACGTCCCACTCCCAGCAGAAGTTCTCCATGAACTGGCTAGGCAATTCCACGGCATCCCATTCCACGCCCTTGATGCCGGACACGCCGTAATCCTCGACGCGGGTCAGCATGTGATGCAGGCCGTGGCCGAACTCGTGGAACATGGTGATGACTTCGTCATGCGTGAACAGGGCGGGCTTGCCGCCGACCGGCGCGGAGAAGTTGCAGGTGAGGTAGGCCACGGGAATTTCGACGCCGTGGTTCTTCCTGCGGCGGGTGATGGCCTCGTCCATCCAGGCGCCGCCGCGCTTGTTGTTGCGCGCGTAGAGGTCGAGATAGAACTGACCGACCGGCTCGCCTGCCTGGGTGGTGATTTCGTAGAAACTGACGTCCTTGTGCCAGACCGGCGCTTGCTTCTTGCGCACCTGCAGACCGAAGATGGTCTCGGTGACCTTGAACAGGCCTTGCAACACTTGCTGCTCGGGGAAGTATTGCTTCACTTCCTGGTCGGAGAACGCGTACTTTTCCTCGCGCAGCTTCTCGGAGGCATAGGCGATATCCCAGGCTTGCAGCTCGGGCAAGCCCAGTTTCTCGGCGGCATATTGATTGAGTTCCTGCATGTCGCGCTCGGCGAAGGGCTTGGCGCGCTTGGCGAGGTTGTTGAGGAACTCTTCCACCTGGGCCGGGGTTTCCGCCATCTTGGTAGCGAGCGAGGTTTCGGCATAGTTGCTGTAGCCCAGCAACACGGCGGCCTCATGGCGTAGCGTGAGGAGTTTGCTGATGATCTCGGTATTGTCCCACTCCGGCTTGCCGAACTCGGAGGCGCGGGTGGCGTAGGCGCGGTAAAGCGTTTCGCGCAGCTCGCGGTTGTCGCCGTATTGCAGCACCGGCATGTAGGAAGGGAAGTGCAAGGTGAATTTCCAGCCGGTTTTTTCATCGGCCTTGGCGGCTTCGGCCGCGGCTTGCAAGGCATCTTCCGGGATGCCTTTCAATTGGGCTTCGTCCTCGATGAACAAGGCGTAGTCGTTGGTGGTATCGAGCAGGTTTTCCTCGAACTTGGCGGCCAGGGTGGAAAGCTCTTCCTGAATCGCCTTGAAGCGCGCCTTTTTGTCTTCAGGCAATTCAGCGCCGCCAAGGCGGAAATCGCGCAATTCGTTATCGACGATCTTGCGCTGGGCGGTGTTGAGCTTGTCGTAGTCCGCGCTGGCACGCAAAGCGCGGAACTTGGCGTACAGGCGCTCATCCTGCGAGAGGTCGGCATAGAACGCGGTCAGCTTGGGCAGGTTCTCGTTGTAGGCCTCGCGCAATTCGGGACTGTTGACCACTGCATTGAGATGACCAACCTGTGACCAGGCGCGCGAAATTTGCTCCTCGAAATCTTCCAGCGGGCGGGCGAAGTTGTCCCAGGTCGGCGCGACGGTATCTGTTGCCAGCACTTCCACCAGTGCACGGCCTTTTTCAAGCAGATGGTCCACGGCTGGCGTGACGTGTTCAGGTTTTACCTGGTCGAACTGTGGCAGGCCGGAGAAATCCAGCAAAGGGTTGTTGGCAGTGCTCATAAAATCCTTAGTTAATCAGTCGCAATGTAAACGGGTAACGGTATTCTTCGCCCTTGCTGGCGGCAATAGCGGCCAGCACGCAGAGGACGATGTTGGCCAGCCAGAGAATGCCGGCCAGCAGAAAGCCGATGAGGACATACATCAATATGGAGCTGATGACGTAGCCTATCAAGAGCGTGATCTGGAAATTCAGTGCTTCCCTGGCATGCTCACCGATGAACGGGCTCTCATCCTTTTTCAGCAGCCAGACGATCAAGGCGGGAAACAGGCTGAACAGCGTCCCCGCCAGGTGGGTAATCACGGCGATATTTTTCTCGTCCGAGCTTGGCACGGTAATCAGGTCGTTCATGGCGCATCCCCCTGGTTGATTGGCCGCCTGCTGGCGGCGCTTTGAACAGATTCTTAGACTATTGATTGAGTTTTTCAAGCAAAGGTTCGATCTTGTCGCTATCGTACGCGTTCATGATCTTGCGCACGAGCGGAGTAATACCTTGCAGGTCGGTCTGCAATACCTGACGCTTGATGGTGAGGATCTGCGCCGGATGCATGGAGAACTGGCGCAAGCCCATACTGAGCAGCAACCGTGTGAAACGGACATCCCCGGCCATTTCCCCGCAGACCGAGACAGGCTTGCCCAGTTTATTGCCAGCTTTGATTGTCATATCGATCAGCTTGAGCACTGCAGGGTGCGTCGGCTGGTAAAGATGCGATACCGCATCATCCGTCCGGTCGATGGCAAGCGCGTACTGGATCAGGTCATTGGTGCCGATGGAAAGAAAATCCAGCTCTCGCGCAAACGCCTCAGCATTGATGGCGGCAGCGGGAATCTCAATCATGCCGCCCAGCTTAATCTCCTCGTCGAATGGAATATTGTCCGCGCGCAGGCTCTCCTTGGCGCGCTCGAACTGCACCACCGTCTGCCGCAATTCAAACAGCGAGGACAACATGGGGATAAGCAGCTTGATCCTGCCGTAATGCGAAGCCCGCAGGATGGCGCGTAGCTGGGTAGAGAAAATTTGCGGCTCTGCAAGGCAGAGACGGATAGCGCGCAAACCAAGCGCCGGGTTGGTGCAATTACGCGCGGCTGCAGGGTTCACCTGCTTGTCTGCGCCCAAATCCAGGGTGCGGATGGTAACCGGCATGCCTTTCATGGTTTCAGCCACGGTGCGGTAGGCCGCAAACTGCTCTTCTTCATCCGGCATCTCCCGCCGGTTCATGAACAGGAATTCGGTACGGTAAAGGCCAATCCCGGTAGCGCCGAGCGATTTTGCCTTGGGCACGTCGGACGGTACCTCGATATTGGCGTGCAGCTCGACCTCCACGCCATCCAGCGTCACGGCCTTGGTCTGCCTGAGACGTTTGAGCTTCTGCTGCTCCAGCTCCCATTCTTCCTGGCGCAGCTTGTATTCCGCCAGCGTGCTCTTGTCAGGATTGACGAGCACAACGCCATGGTTGCCATCAACAATGATCAGCTCGCCATCACGGATCAGGTCGCATGCGCGGTGCAATGCCACGATGGATGGAATGCCCAGGCTGCGCGCGAGAATCGCGGTATGCGAGGTCACGCCGCCAACATCGGTAATGAAGGCAGCAAACTGATGATGCTTGAACTGGATGGCGTCGGCTGGAGAAATATCATGCGCTACGAGAATCAATGCGCTTTCATTCGGCCGCGTGGCAACCTCGCTGGGATGCCCGAGCAATACCTTGATAATGCGCTCCACCACTTGCACCACATCCTGCTTGCGCTCGCGCAGGTATTCGTCATCGATCAGCTCGAACTGGGCCACCAGCTCGTTCATCTGCTGCTTCAATGCCCATTCGGCATTGCACAGCTCTTGTTCAATAATCACTTTGGGCGCTTCCGACAAATGCTTGTCAGCCAGGATCATCAGGTGGGTATTGATAAAGGCCGCCAGCTCCGCAGGCGCGGTGACAGGCAATTGCTCCTTGATGGTTTCCAGATCATGCCGGACGCGTTCCAGCGCCTGCTCGAAGCGAAGAATCTCGGCCACCAGCGCTTTTTTCGGAATCTGGTAATGCACGACTTCCACCAGCGCATTGCTGATGATATGGGCCTGACCAATGGCAATGCCGCTGGACACGCCAACGCCATGCATGGAAAAACTGACCTTGCTGCCTTGAGCCACCATGAGCGATTCCTGAAAAAGGGAAGAAACTTAAGTGCTAGTAGATTATTCCGGCTCGCCGAACCGCTCATTGATCAGCTTGACCAGGGCGTCCATCGCCGCCTGTTCATCGCTGCCATTAGTCTCCAACGTCACAATACTGCCCTTGCTGGCCGCCAGCATCATCACGCCCATAATGCTTTTGGCATTGACGCGGCGACCATTGCGCTCAATCCATATTTCACAGGCATGCCGGCTGGCGGTCTGGGTGAGTTTGGTGGAAGCGCGCGCATGCAAGCCGAGTTTATTGATGATTTCTATTTCTTGTTTAATCATGATGCTTACAGGAATCCTTGGAAAAATGCACAACCCCGTCGCGGCCGCCACTGATGGCCTTCTCGACAAGGTTCATGATGCTGCCGTTTCTATAGGTCAGCACACGCACCAGCATGGGAAGGTTCACCCCTGCCACCCCCTCCACATGCCCTGGCTGCAACAGCCGGGTCACCAGATTGCAAGGTGTGGCGCCATATACATCGGAAAGTATCAGCACACCCAGCCCCTCGTCCAGTTCCTTGATCATCTGTTGGGCCTGCGGCAACAGCATGACCGGGTCGTCATGCGTTCCCACTCCCAACTGGCGCAACAATGGCGGCCTTGAACCCATGACATGGCTGGCGCAATGGATCAGGCTTTCACCCAATGTCCCATGCGCGATGATGAGTATTCCTATCATGCCGTTATATCCTGTTGAATCGTGATATCGCCAGCGCAGTCAGCTGCACTAGCCTTGCTCCAGTGAGCGATGTCTGACCATCACACGCTGTTGCTGATGGCGGAAATAGCTCGCCAGACGCTCCGTCAGGTAAACCGAGCGGTGCTGCCCGCCCGTGCAGCCGATCGCCACGGTCAGATAGCTGCGGTTATCCGCAACAAAGCTGGGCAGCCAGCGTTCGATGAACTGGCGGATGTCCTCATACATATCTTGTACGCTTTCATGCTGCTCAAGAAAATCGCATACCGCTTTGTCCTGCCCGGTTTTGGGCCTGAGCGCGAGATCGTAATAAGGGTTGGGCAGGCAACGCACATCGAATACATAATCCGCATCGAGCGGAATACCATGCTTGAAGCCAAAAGAGGAAAACAGCAGCACCAGCTCGCCGTTTCTCTGAGTAACGAATTCCCTGACCCAATGCCGCAAGGCGTTGGCGCTGAGATTGCTGGTATCGATGCGCAAGCCCAGATCCACCAATGGTTCCAGCAAGTGCCGCTCGTGGCTGATGCTTTCTGCCAGTGTACTGGTGTCGTTGCTCAACGGGTGGCGACGACGCGTTTCGCTGTAGCGTTTGACCAGGGTTTCGACATTGGCCTCCAGGAAAAGTACCTGGACATCCATGCCCTCTCCCTTGAGCGTGCGGATATTGCCCGGCAATGCTTCCAGGGATGCGCTGCGGGTATCGATGCTGATCGCTACGCGTTCATGCTGTACTTGGCCCAGGTGTTCGGAAATTTGTGGCAGCAAGGTGGCTGGCAGATTATCGACGCAGTAGTAACCGCTGTCCTCCAGCAGCTTGAGGACAATACTTTTGCCTGAGCCTGAAAGACCGGTGACGATAACGAGCTGCATCATTTCTCCGCTTGTTGCTTGAGCTTCCGTGCCGTGCGCGCCATCTCGCGATGCTGACGCTGCATGAACTGTTTGGTACCGTTGATGCCGCGCAACAGCAGCATATGATTGCGTACCGCCACTTCGACCAGTACGGCGATATTGCGCCCTGCTGCCACGGGAATCACCACCTTGGGGACGGTAACCTCAAGAATTTTCTCATGATGAGACTTGATCTTCAGTCTGTCCAGCGGCTCCATGGTATCCGCCATCTGCAACTGCACGATCAGGTCAAGCGGCTTGGTCGGTTTAACGGCATTGTCGCCGAACAAGGCGCGAATATTGAGCACGCCCAGGCCGCGCACCTCAAGGAAATCCTGCAGCAATGGCGGGCAACGCCCTTCCAGCCGGTCGGGGGCAACGCGGTAGAAATCGACGATATCATCCGCCACCAGGCGATGGCCGCGTGAAATCAATTCCAGTGCCAGTTCGCTTTTGCCGATGGCAGGATCGCCCTTGATCATGAGGCCAAACCCCTGCACCTCGAGGAATACCCCGTGCTGGCTTTCAGACACCGCCACCGCTTGCGCGAGGTAATGACTCAAGACATCCATCAGCTCGGGGCTACGTAGTGGTGAAGCCAGCAAAGGCGTCTTGTATTCGTCTGCAGCCGCAACCAGCTCATCTGGCGCCACTTCGCCATTAGCGACGATGATGGCGGCGAGGTCAGCGGAAAAAAGATTCTTGATAGCCTGCTGCAACTCGCGCGGATGCAGGCTGAGAAGATAATCCATCTCTGCGCACCCCAATACCTGTACCCGGTTGGGATGCACGAAATTCAGGTGGCCGATCAACGCCAGCGAAGGCTTGGTAACAGTTTCACTGGTCAACGGATTCTCGCCGCCCGCCAGACCTGCTATCCATTTGAGCTTGAGTTTGCGGCGCGTGTCGTTGTAGAGCTGGGAAACACTGATTTCGGCCATGTGGCTTGATTCTCTGGGAATGATCAGTCAGAAGAAACAACTAAATAGGGTACCGATTCCATCACTTCGACAGAAGCGGTACCCGTTTGCAGCATAGACAGGATTTACTCGACGGTTTGATGCTTGACGCCGCCGTCAGCCTGGTTATGGCTGCTGACCTTTTCCTTATGCTTCAATACTTGGCGATCCAGTTTGTCAGCAAGCGAATCAATCGCGCTATACATATTCTCCGCACCGCATTCGGCATGCAGGTCGTTCCCCGGAACACGCAGGGTGGCTTCCGCCTTTTGCACCAATTTTTCCACGCTGAGCGTCACCTTGAGATCAATGACATGATCAAAGTGATTGCTGAGTCGGGCCAGCTTGGACTGCACATATTCGCGCAGGGCTGGGGTAACCTCTAGATGATGTCCGGTCAGGTGCAAATTCATAACACTCTCCTTACTTAAAAAACGCGCAAATCAAAGCGACTTGCGCTGGTTGGCCGCGGGAATCTGTAGAGATTCGCGGTATTTTGCTATGGTTCTTCTTGCAACCACAATCCCCTGTTTACCGAGAATATCAGCAATCTGGTTGTCAGACAGCGGCTTCCTGGGATTTTCCTCGCCCACCATCTGCTTGATCAATGCGCGGATGGCCGTGGCGGAACACGCGCCACCGGATTCCGTTGCCACATGACTGCCGAAAAAATATTTCAATTCGTAGACGCCGCGTGGAGTGAGCATGTACTTTCTTGTCGTCACGCGTGAAACCGTGGATTCGTGCAAGCCAAGCTCATCGGCAATTTCACGCAGCACCAGCGGGCGCATGGCCACTTCCCCATGCTCGAAGAAATTGCGCTGCCGATCAACAATCGCCTGGGATACGCGCAGGATGGTAGAGAAACGCTGCTGGATGTTCTTGATCATCCATTTGGCTTCCTGCATCTGGCTCATCAAGTATTGGCTGGAACTGTCGCGGTTGCGTTTCAGGATGTTGGCATACAATTGATTGATGCGCAGCTTGGGTATCACTTCATCATTCAGGCTCGCGATCCAGATACCTTTGACTTTTCTGACCACGACTTCATGCTGGATATAGTGATCCGAGGCAATATGACTGAACTCGCTGCCAGGGCGCGGATTCAGTTGGGTCACAAGCTGCTGCACCGCTTTCAATACACCATCATCGCAATTCAGCAGCTTGCGCAAGCGCGTGTAATCCCGGCTCGCCAGCAAAGGCAGGTATTGCCCAGCCAACGTGATCGCCTGTGCCAAGTGAGGAGTGTCCTCGGGCAATGTCCGCAACTGCAAGACCAGGCACTCAGCCAGGTTGCGCGCGCCAATACCGGGCGGATCCAGGTTCTGGATATGCTTAAGTGCGATTTCCAGTTCCAACAACTCAATTTCCAACTCTTCCGGCAACAATGCTGCCAACTCTTCCAACGGTTGCTCAAGGTAGCCGTCATCATTGATGGCATCCACCAGCACCATGGCCAGCGTCTGGTCGCGCTCGGAAAGTGGCATCAGTTTGATCTGCCCCAGCAGATGCTCACGCAATGTAGGGTTTACTGCTTCCTGGAAGCTGAAATCGTTATCGTCGTCATGATTACCACCACCCTCCTCCCAGCGGTTGCTACCCTGAAAAGACTCGAAGTAGTCATCTGCCGCACCGCCGGATTCCGGCATTGGCAGATCGTCGGCTACGGGTTCGGATGTTTCGGCTGTCGTCTGGCCAGAGGCCACGTCATGAGAGGGGCCATAGCTATCGGATACGTCAGCAGCACCATCCGGGCCATCGACGCGTTCCAGCAAAGGGTTGGCCTGCAGCAGCGATTCCAGCTCCTGGTTCAGCTCTTGCGAAGACAGTTGCAGCAGCTTGATAGATTGCTGCAACTGCGGCGTCAATGTCAGATTCTGGGAAAATTTAAGCTGTAGACTTTGTTTCATCTTTACTTTTGTGCCACGACTACAGGCGGAAGTCCTTGCCTAGATACACTTCTCTCACACTTTCATTATGGATGATCTCGCTGGGCTTGCCCGAGGCAAACACGCGGCCCTCGTTCACGATATAGGCACGGTCGCAGATGCCCAATGTCTCACGCACATTATGGTCGGTGATCAGTACGCCGATACTGCGCTCGGTCAAAAAGCGCACGATCTTCTGAATATCCAGCACTGCGATCGGGTCGATCCCGGCAAATGGCTCATCCAGCAGAATAAAGCTGGGGTTGGTCGCCAGACAGCGGGCAATTTCCACCCGGCGGCGCTCGCCACCGGAAAGGCTGACGGCCATGTTGTCGCGTATATGGGTGATATGGAGTTCATGCAGCAGAGATTCAAGCTGTTCCTTGCGCTGTGCATCCGTCATATGGTGCTGCAACTCCAGGATAGCCTGGATATTTTCCGTCACCGTCATTTTGCGGAAAATAGACGGCTCCTGCGGCAGGTAGGCCAGGCCCATGCGCGCGCGCTGGTGAATCGGCATCCGGCTCAAATCCTTGCCGTCGAGCAGGATGCGGCCACCATCCAGCGGCACCAAGCCTACCATCATATAGAAACTGGTGGTCTTGCCCGCGCCGTTCGGCCCCAACAAACCTACTACCTCACCACTGTTGAGTTGCAGGGAGATATCCTGCACCACAGTGCGTGACTTATATTTCTTGCGCAGGCTTTCTACGATTAATTCACTCATGTATGCAATATCTAAACAGGGCAATATTCTTGGGTTCGCTTTCGCGCTGGAAGTTTCTTTCCATGTACTCGAGCTCAGGGGGCGTCTGCTGCCGGCTTTTTCTTGGGTTGGATGATGGCACGCACACGCCCGCCCGGCGTGGCTGGCGTGGCCGCCTGTGAGCCGCCGCTGATGACTTCCGCATATTCGGCGTTGGCGTCATACATGATGTAATCCCCATGCACGATATCTTCCCCGCGCTTGACCCATGCCTTGGTGAACAGCTGCACCTTGTCCATGCGTCCATCATACTCTATACGCTGGGCACTGCCCTCCATGTACTCGTTCTTGCCGTCGCGCTTCTGCTTGAAGGTAGTGGGGTTGCCATAGGAGGTGCTGTGCTGGAAGCCTTCCTTGTCCTCGCGCACGATCAGCCTGTCTCCACGGATCACCAGCGTCCCCTGAGTCAGGATCACGTTGCCGGTATAAGTGCTGGTCTTCTTGGCATCATTGACCTGTACCGAATCAGCTTCCAGTTCGATCGGTTTCTCCCGGTCCGCCTTTTCGGCATGAACATTGACGGCAAACATGCTTGCCATAAAAGCAAGCAATAAAGAATAACGCAGGGTGCGCATAAAATCTCCGCTGAAGAATTGCATTCTATTTTTTGGTTTTAGCTGGCAGCTTAGCATTTTTACTATTACCGGATTGGGTTTGTCTGCCAGCCTTGTTCACGGCAGGTTTTGCTGCCGCCTGTTTAGGCCGGGTTGTAGGTTGGGGTTTGCGGGCAGGCTGTTTTTTGACAGCCGGACGCTCGTAATGCGCACGCACGCGCTTGTTCAATTGGATGGTCTGGTTTTTCTTGTCATAGACCATGCCAACCGCCCGCACGATGCTTTTCGGCCCTTGAGTGATCACTACAGGCCGGTCGGTGGAGGCAATATTTCTATCCGGCTCTATCCGCAGGTATTCCGTCGTCAATGTCATCTCCTGGCGGTCGCCCCAGGCTGGTCGCACGACGCGTACATTGTCATAGATATCCACGATATCGCCTTTGCTGGAAACATGGCCGCGCTTTCCTTCGATAGTCGTGGGCGGAGCATTCACGCCATATTGCGTGAAATGCGGATTTTCCAGCTCGGTGGTGTCATCATCCGGGTAATGCCGCATCTCGGAGGCCTTGAGGATATGGCTGATGTTGCCTGCGGCGTCGGTCTTGGTCGTGGCAAAGTTGTTCAGGATATAGTCGGGATCATGGCGTGTGCTGCCATCCACTTTCGGTGCAGGCGGCTGCACCGTGCGATCTATCCATAGCGTCAGCAAGGCAAGCACGCCCAGCACCGCCAGCGGAAAAAAAATGGTATTGACGCGCCCCTGCATATCCGGCTTATTTCAGATACGGCGCCATTTGCGCATCGAATGTGCCCTGGGCCTTCATGAGCAACTCGCAAACCTCACGAACGGCACCACACCCGGCCTGGCGCTCGGTGGTGTAGTGGGCATACTCCTTCACCAGCGGCATGGCATGCGGTACGGTAATGCCTAGCCCGGCACGGCGCATGGGCGGGATATCAATGACATCATCGCCCATGAACAAACACTCTTCAGCAGATACACACTGCTTTTCCAGCAAGTCGTTAAATGCTTCCAGCTTATCGTCCACGCCCTGATAAATGATATGCACGCCTGTATTCTCGGCACGCTTGACTACCACATTGGATTTACGCCCGGTGATATACGCCAGACGGACACCGGTATTCCCCAGCAGCTTCATTCCCAAACCGTCCTGGGAGTGGAATATCTTGTATTCCAGACCATCATCGCCCAGCATCAAACCGCCATCAGTCAGGACGCCATCCACGTCAAATACCGCAACCTTGATGCGTTTTGCGCGCTCTTCCAGAAAAATCACTTCTAAACCACCTTTGCCATCAATAGGTCGTGCATGTTTAATGCCCCGACCAAGTTACCCTGCTGGTCAACGACCAACAGGCTGCTGATTGAATATTGCTCCATCAATGCCACCGCATCCACCGCCAGTTGCTCGGGCAGGATAGTCTGCGGATTCCGGTGCATCACGTCGCCCATACTGGTGCCGTGAATATCGACACCAGCCTCGAACGCCCGCCGCAAGTCACCATCAGTGAATATTCCCACCGGCTTGCCCGCATCATCGAGCACAGCCGTCATGCCCAAACCTTTGCGCGATATTTCCAACAGGCCGTCCTTGAGAAGGCTACTACTGGAAATACTTGGAATATCGCCGCCATGGCGCATGACATCCTGCACATGCAACAGCAGACGCCGCCCAAGCGAGCCGCCAGGATGTGCCAAGGCAAAATCCTCGCGCGAGAACCCGCGTTGATCCAGCAAGGTGACCGCCAGCGCATCGCCCAGCGCCAATGCCGCCGTGGTGCTGGCGGTCGGCGCCAGCCCGAGCGGACATGCCTCCTGCGACACATGCGCATCAAGGAAAACATCTGCCGCCTTGGACAAGGTGGAAAGCCGGTTGCCGGAAATGCTGATCAGCTTGGCGCCAATGCGCTTCAGCGGCGGCAGGATAGCCAGCAACTCATCCGCCTCGCCGGAATTCGACAGCGCGATCACCACATCATCACGGGTAATCATGCCCAGATCGCCATGGCTGGCTTCGGCAGGATGCATGAAAAAAGCGGGGGTTCCGGTGCTAGCCAGCGTGGCGGCAATCTTGTTGCCGATGTGGCCCGACTTGCCAATGCCAGTCACGACAACTCGGCCACGGCATTGTAAAATTAACCCAACTGCGTTGACGAAGTTCTCATCCAGGCGCTCGGCCAATGCCTGCACCTCACGCGCCTCGATCGCCAATACTTCTCGCGCAAGCTGCAATGGCGCAGTCGCGCTATCGCTTGTCTGTAACTCGGAAATTCCCATATATGCCAAGTATAAAAGGGAATGTTCGCTGAATAAAGGATATGCCGCGAAGTCGGCATAATTTTTGCGTAATGAATCTGTTCGAGCCGCTTTTCCCCATCATGGCCGTCTCCATGAAATGTCCATCATGAGCCAGCATGTCCTGATCGCCGGTGGTGGCATCGTCGGCTGCTTAACCGCCATGGAGCTTGCTTCCCGTGGCTGCCAGGTAACCATAGTCGAGCGCAACCAGATCGCCAGCCAAACCTCGGGAGAGTCCTCCTGGGCAGGGGCTGGCATCATGTTTCCATTGCTGCCGTGGATGTACTCCGAACACGTCAATACCTTGACCAACCGCGGCGCGGCGCAATATCAGAAGATATGCGAGCACCTACTTGAAGAAACCGGCATAGACCCGCAAATGCTCAAATCCGGTTTCCTGCTGCTGCCCAATTTTGACCATTCAGCGGCATTGTTATGGTGCGAGCAATATCAAGCGCAGGTAGAAGAAGTCCATGCCACCGATTTCGGCGTGCGCTCCCCCATCGAGGAAAAGGCATTATGGCTACCGAAAGTAACCCAGGTACGACCGCCCTGCCTTATGCACGCCCTGCGCGCCTGGCTGGAAAAAAACAATGTACGGCTACTGGAGCATACCGAGCTCATGCCGCTCAATACTACCTCCAGCAAACTCACTGGCTGGCGCACCACGGCTGGCGAACTGCTTGAGGCAGACCGCTTCATCGTGACCTCTGGCGCCTGGAGCTTCGAGTTGCTGAAAGAGGTAGCCAGCAAATTGCAAATCAAGCCCATGCGCGGCCAGATCCTGCTCTACAAGCCGGAACGCAACCCCGAAGCCATAATTTACCGCGAAGGCTTCTACCTGGTGCCGCGCCGCGATGGTTATCTATTGGCCGGCAGCACTCTGGAAGATGTGGGGTTCAATCCTTCCGTCACCGGACATGTGCGCGATGAAATCCATGCCAAGGCAACAGCCCTGCTGCCCGAACTCGCCTCCGCCCCCATCATCAAGCACTGGAGCGGCCTGCGCCCCGGCACGCCTGCAAACCTGCCCATCATCGGCCCGCATCCAGCGATAGAAAACTTGTTCCTCAATACCGGACATTTCCGCTATGGCCTGACCATGGGCCCAGCCAGCGCCAGCCTGATTGCAGCCATGGTCTGTGATGAGCAGCCCTGGACAGACCCTGCACCGTTTGCCTTGCCACGCTGAGCGGCAAATACCTGCCTGAAGGCACCACCAAGGCTGTCGAAGCCTGCTCTGAGAATGATTTTCACTATCTCAGCACGGTTTTGCCTATGGCAGAATGTGGGCCGATTTCGTCAATCCAACGTAAAAGAAGGAACAAGCATGGCCCACCAACTTCCGCCGCTCCCTTATGCCAAAGATGCCTTGGAACCTATCATTTCTGCTGAAACCATCGAGTTTCACTATGGCAAGCACCACCAGGCTTATGTCACCAACCTCAACAACCTGATCCAGGGTACCGAGTTCGAGAACGCCAGCCTGGAAGACATCATCAAGAAATCCTCCGGCGGTATTTTCAACAATGCAGCCCAAGTCTGGAACCACACTTTTTACTGGAATTGCTTCAAGCCCAATGGCGGCGGCGAGCCAACTGGCGAGCTGGCAGCGGCGATCAACAAGGCCTTCGGCTCTTTCGAAGATTTCAAGAAGCAATTCACCCAAAAAGCCATCACCACATTTGGCGCAGGCTGGGCATGGCTGGTCAAGAACGCGGACGGCAGCCTGAGCCTGGAAAGCACCAGCAATGCCGAAACTCCGTTAACCAAGGGCCAGATCCCATTGCTGACGATCGACGTCTGGGAACACGCCTATTACATCGACTACCGCAATGCCCGTCCGAAATACGCAGAAGAATTCTGGTCCATCGTGAACTGGGATTTCGTTGCAGCCAATTTCCAGGGCTAATAACATCCCATTGCAGGTGGCCTGACAACCGGCAGGCCCGACCCCATGCACGGCCAGGCACTTTATAGTTCTGGCCGTTTCTTTTTTTCACATTAGCCATGCTAAAATCGCAACCATGTTGCGTAGATTCATTCTCGGATATGTGCTTTCCCTCCTGCTGCTGTTCAGCCAGCAGGCGATTACCGCGCATGAGATTTCGCACCTGAGCGATCCGCTCACGCATACGCAGGACCAATCCCCGCAAAACAATTTGTGCAAAAAATGTCTGGGCTTCAGCAGCCTGGATGGCTCTTGCCCCACCTTTCATCTTGCGTTGCCTATCGCAACCGGCCATGACAGTTTCATTGCCCCTGCCAGCATTGAGCTGCGCAACGAGCGCATTGCTGCCTACATTTCGCGCGCCCCGCCCGCAATTCTCGCCTGATTCCATCAATATCCTATTTTGCACGGCAGGATAGGATCGTCATTGTGCCCAAGATCATTGGGCATACAGTGCATGCCAAGCATGGCTTGCCGAACAGTTTGAAATGCGAGATTCAAGATGCAAAACCGTGAAATAAGAACCCTTGGCCCAGCCTTCGCGCCGAGCAAAACCCTCAGCCTGATCACGCTGGCCTTTGGCAGCGCCATCATCGCGCAAACCGCCATGGCGGCGGATATCGAACTGCCGATCATCGCTGTGACCGCCAATCCGCTGGGTGTGGCTTCGGACGACATGGTGGTGCCGGTTTCCACCCTGAGTGGACGCGAATTGTCGCTCCAGCGCGAAAGTACCTTGGGCGAAACCCTGAAATCCATCCCCGGCGTATCTTCCACCTATTTCGGCCCTAATGCCTCGCGACCAGTGATCCGCGGGCAGGATGGCGAACGCGTGCGCATGATGCAGAACGGCGTGGGCATCCTGGATGCTTCCAGCCTAAGCTTCGACCATGCCGTGGCGCTGGATCCGCTGGTCATCGAGCAAATTGACGTAGTACGCGGCCCTGCGGCCCTGCTCTATGGCGGCAGCGCGGTCGGCGGCGTAGTGAATGCCATTGACCACCGCATCCCCCGCGAAGCGATCGACGGCGTCACCAGCCGCGCCGAAGCACGTTTTGGCGGCGCTGAGAACCAGAAGAACGGCGCTATCGTCATGGATGCTGGCAATGGCGTGCTCACGCTGCATGCGGACGCCTACAAGCGCAAGACGGACGACCTGGATATCCCGGGCTATGCCATGTCCCGCCGAAAGAGTGAACAGACAGGTGAAGCCCGCGAACACAAGGGCCGCCTGGTCAATAGCGGCTCGGATGCCGACGGCGGCGCCATCGGCGCTTCCATCGCGTTGGAGAACGGCTATGTCGGCATGTCCTATTCCACGTTCAACAGCAAATACGGCACGGTGGCAGAACCAGACGTCATGATCGACATGCAGAGTGACCGCTGGGATTTCGCCTCCGAGTTGGGCAATCTCGGCAGCATCATCAGCAAGGTCAAGGTGCGCATGGCCTATACCGATTACAAGCACCAGGAGCTGGAAGATGGCGAGGTCAGCACCACATTCAAAAACCGTGGCGTGGAAGGCTCCATCGAAGCCACGCATGGCAACATCGGCCCGCTGAACGGCGTCGTCGGGCTGCAATTCCACAACTCCAGATTCCAGGCATTGGGCGAGGAAGCCTTCGTTCCTTCCAATCGCACCAATACCCGCGCCCTGTATGTGTATGAAGAGCTGCCGCTGGTGGACGAGGACATCAAGCTGACGTTTGGTGGCCGCGTGGAACATGCCAAGATCGAATCCAGCGACAATGACGACTTCGGTCCGGGCCAGTCCCGCTCGTTCACGCCATACAGCTTCGCCGCCGGTGCGCTGTTCAAGCTGGACGAGCAATGGTCGGTCACCACCAACCTGTCGCACAACGAACGCGCGCCCAGTTATTTCGAACTGTTCGCCGATGGCGTGCATGTCGCCACCGACCAGTATGAAGTCGGCTCGCGCGACCTCAAGAAAGAACGTTCCAACGGCGTGGACGCCCAGTTGCGCTGGAAACAGAATCACAACTCCTTCAGCATAGGCGCTTACTACACCCGCTACAGCACCTTCATCGGCCTGTTCAACAGCGGTGTGCTCGTCAATGAGAACGGTGAAGCCAACCAGGCGGATTCTGAAATCACAGAAGCCATATTCAGTGGAGCGAAGGCAGTCTTCAAGGGCATTGAGGCCGAAGGCAAATTCCGCATCTACGACAAGGTGGGTGAGCTCGACTTGAACCTGCGCGGCGATTACGTGCGCGCCACCAACCGCGACACAGGCGATTCACTGCCGCGCATCTCGCCGTTGAAACTAGGGTTCGGCCTGGATTACCGCTTCAGCCGCTTCGGCTCACGCCTGGACGTGCTACGCGCCTTCAAGCAGAACCGCACTGATGAAAACGAACTGGCGACCGACGGCTATACCCTGGTCAACGCCACCCTGACCTATAAGCTGCCAACGCCGCAGTATTTCCAGTTGGAGGCTTTCGCCAAAGCCTACAACCTGCTAGATCAAACCATCCGCGACCATACCTCCATCCTCAAGGATATCGCGCCCATGGGTGGACGCTCGCTGCTGGTCGGCCTGCGCGGCGAGTTCTAGGTCTACGTACCTGCTCAAGCTGCCACGGTATCGCCGCCGATAGCAGCTTGCGCTATGATGTCGGTCTTGATTCACTCTTTGATAGACCGACATCATGGCACGTACCGTTTTTTGCATTAAGCTGGGCCGCAATGCCGATGGCCTGGATTTTCCTCCGTTTCCCGGCGATCTCGGCAAGCGCATCTACGATAATGTCTCCAAGGAAGCCTGGGCGGGCTGGCTCAAACATCAGACCATGCTGGTCAATGAAAACCGCCTGAGCCTGGCGGATGCCTCTGCCCGCAAATATCTGGCTGAACAGACTGAAGCCTACTTCTTTGGCGATGGCGCAGATACGGCAGAGGGCTATGTACCGCCGAAAAGTTGATTAATATTTCATTAATCTGTCATATTACGGGCATACACTGAGGTTTTTATATCATGTTGCCCGTCAAATTGAGTCCAGAATACTTTATCAATCGTGAACTCGGCATTCTCGCTTTCAACCGTCGCGTGCTGGCCCAAGCCGAAGATGACCGCGTTCCCTTGCTGGAACGCCTCAAGTTTCTCTGTATTTTCAGCAGCAACATGGATGAGTTCTTCGAGGTGCGCGTCGCCGGCCTCAAGAACCAGATCAAGTACAATTCCCCACATATAGGCCCGGACGGCCTCCTGCCCACGCAAGCGCTGGCAAAAGTCAGCAGCCTTGCGCACGAGATGGTCGAGCACCAATACAAGATCCTCAATGAAGTGGTCTTGCCGCAATTGGCAGCGCAGGAAATCCGCTTCATCCGCCGCGGCGACTGGAACGATACCCAGCGTGAATGGATTGCCGCCTATTTTTTCCGCGAGCTGATGCCCATCCTCACCCCGATCGGCCTTGATCCTGCCCATCCGTTCCCCCGCGTGCTCAACAAGAGCCTGAACTTTGCCGTGGAACTGGAAGGCAAGGATGCTTTCGGGCGCAATTCGGGCGTTGCAATTGTGCAGGCGCCCCGCGCCCTGCCGCGCGTCATTCGCCTGCCGCGCGAAATCGCGGGTTGCGATCACGGGTTCGTGTTCCTATCCTCCATCCTGCACGCCCATGTCAGCGAGCTGTTCTCCGGCATGACGGTGAAAGGCTGCTATCAGTTCCGCGTCACGCGCGACACCGACCTGATCCTGGATGACGAGGATACAACGGACCTCAGGCTGGCCTTGCAAGGTGAGTTGGTGCATCGTCAATATGGCGATGCTGTGCGTTTAGAAGTAGCGGACAACTGCCCAGCGGAAATGTCGGCCTTCCTGCTTGGCCAATTCGGCCTCATGCAAGAGGACCTTTACCAGGTCAACGGCCTGGTAAACCTGGTGCGGTTGATGCAGATTCCGGACAGCGTGGATCGCCCTGATCTCAAATTCCAGCACTACACGCCCAGCCTGCCCAGGGAATTGCTCAAGGAAACCGATATCTTCAAGGCAATCGGCAAGCAGGATATCCTGTTGCACCACCCGTTCCAGTCGTTCAACCCGGTGATCGAATTCATCAAGCAGGCCTCCGAAGACCCGCAGGTATTGGCGATCAAGCAGACCTTCTACCGTACCAGCGCAGATTCCACGCTGATGAAATCACTGATCGAGGCGGCGCAGCGCGGTAAGGAAGTCACCGTGGTCGTGGAACTGCTGGCGCGCTTTGATGAAGAAGCCAACATCAATTGGGCCGCCAAGCTGGAAAATGCAGGCGCCCACGTAGTGTATGGCGTGGTCGGTCACAAGACCCATGCCAAAATGGCCATGGTGGTGCGGCGCGAGGAGGACAAGCTGCGCCGATACGTGCACGTCGCCACCGGCAACTACCACCAGCGCACCGCACGCCTCTACACCGATTTCGGCCTACTGACCTGCCAGGAGGAAATCAGCGAGGACGTCAATGACGTATTCGCCCAGCTCACTGGCCTGGGCAGGGCGTCCAAGCTGCGCCATCTCTGGCAATCTCCCTTCACCTTGCACCAACGCACGGTCAAGGCCATCCAGAATGAAGCGGAAATCGCCCGCTCCGGCAAGAAGGCGCGCATCATAGCCAAGATGAACGCCCTGCTTGACCCCGACGTCATCCGCGCGCTCTACGACGCCTCCAGCGCCGGCGTGCAGATCGACCTCATCGTACGCGGCGTATGCGCCCTGCGTCCCGGCATTCCCGGCATCTCGGAGAACATCAAGGTACGCTCTATCGTTGGCCGCTTCCTCGAACATACCCGCATTTTCTATTTCTACGACAACGGCGCCGAGCATATCTATCTTTCCAGCGCCGACTGGATGTACCGCAACTTCTTCCGCCGCATTGAAGTCTGCTTCCCGCTGCTGGATGCCAAGGTCAAGCGCCGCGTCTTCAAGGAAGGCCTGGAGCCCTACCTCAAGGACAACACCAACGCCTGGGAAATGCAGTCCGACGGCACTTATGTGCTTAAACCGAACCGCCGCGCCAGCTTTACCGCGCAACAGTTTCTGATGGGCGAATACGGCCAGGAGGCCTTGCCGGAGGTATAGCGCTAGGTTGCCAATTTGTCGCAAAACCTTTATCGTGCCCTTCCCGGACAAGATCACTTTATCATGTTGCTCAGGCGGTTAAAAAGGTTCTCGCTGTATATGGTCATGGTGCTTGCGCTGTTGCAGGCACTATTGCCGCTGCTGCACGCCCACCCGGCCAGCGCGCCGTCGTCGGACACCGGCAGCGGCATCCATATGCATGAGCTCATGACCGACCACCTGTCCCATCCTTGGACAACCCCGTCGCTGGAAACGGAGCACGACCATGTGCAGGTGATCAGCGTCGGCATCGCCCACGAGCCAGAGTCCATCCACCTGCCCGTCTTAGTGGGCTTCGCCACTTTCCTGCTGGTTGCCCTGTTCTTTGGCCGCTCCGCCCATCCCATTACCTGGCGCGAGCATGACTTCCAGCTAGTCCCGGCTGCCGATTTTTTCATTTCCCCTCTCCGCGCCCCGCCTCAGTCCTGACCTCACCCTGACCAGCGCCTGATTACTTTCACAGGCTGCCGGATAAACCGTGCTCTCGCAGCACGCGGAATCAATTCATTTGAGGTAAGGATCTTGAAGCCCTATCGACTGGCATGGCTTGCATTGGCCATGAACTGCCTGCTTGCCCAGGCACAGGCAACGCCTTTTGAAATAGACCACGACAAAGCATTACCAGCCATCCACATCGACCACGACGATGTGCTGGAAGGCAGCGCGTCGCTTTCCATGCGTAACGTGCTGGAAGCCGCCTATGCGCGCAACCCGGAACAGAAGCTGCTGCAAGCGCTGGACAGCGAGGCGCAGGCAAGCTACGCGAGGGCGGCAAGCGCGCTGCCCATGGCTCCGGCCGCCGGGCTGCGCCATATCAACGACAGCCTGGCCAGCGGGCGCGGCGAGCGCGAGTGGGAAGCGGGGATCGACCTGCCGGTGTGGCTGCCCGGCCAGCGCGCCGCCAGGCAGTCCATCGCCGCGCATGCGCGTCAGGGCGTTGCCGCCAGCCGTGAGGGCTTCATGATGCAGCTTGCCGGGCTGGTGCGCGACACGGTCTGGGATATCGCCATGCGGGAAAACAGCTTCAAGCTGGCGCAATACCGTCTCGACACCGCGCAGGCCATCCAGAAGGACGTCATGGCGCGCTATCAGGCCGGAGAGCTACCGCGCACCGACACCATGCTGGCGGAGGACGAAACCCTGAAGGCACAGGCGGCCCTGATGCGCGCGGAAGCTGAAGTCAAGCATGCGCGCCATCGCTACACCCAGCTCACCGGGCTAGATATCCTGCCTGCGCGTCCTACCGAGGACCTTTCCCCCATCCGCAGCCTGCAGGATACGCACCCCCTGTTGAAAGAGGCCCAGGCCAGGCTGGCATTGGCGGCAGACGAGCTACGCCTAGCCAGTATCGAAAAGCGCGAGAACCCCCAGGTAAACATCGGCGCCCGCACCTCGCGCGGCGGCTTCGATACGCAATTCAACAGCGCCCTGACCCTGAGCGTGCGCATTCCATTGGATGCTGAGGTCCGCTCCGCCCCCATGCTGGCTGCAGCCAACAGCAATCTCGCCAGAACCTCCGCGGCGCTGGATCGCCTGACCCTCGCCATGCAAACCATGCTGCACGAAGCCATGCACAACCTTGCCGTCACCCATGCGGAGCTAGAGATCGCCACTCACCAGCGTGCGCTGGCCCAGGAAAACCTGCACCTGGCGCACAAGGCGTTCAAGCTCGGCGAAAACGACCTGGTCGGCCTGATGCGCATCCAGGCGCTCGCCACGGAAGCCGAGCGCGCCTATCTCAACCGCCAGACCCAGATGAAATGGGATATCGCCAAATTCAACCAGGCAGTAGGAGTCTTGCCATGAACCACATCCGACCTTTTCTCATGACGCTATGCCTGGGCTGGGTCCTGCAGGCCACTGCCACGGAAATCATTGCCATTACGCCGCAACAACAGGCTGCGCTCGGCATCCGCCTGGGGCAGGCCGAACCAGTGGCGTCGTTCAGCAGCCTCAAGCTCCCCGGCGAGGTCATCCTGCCCGTCGGCAAGGAATATATCGTCAGCGCGCCGCAGGCAGGGCTTATCGACCGGATGTATGCGGCCGCCGGCCAGCAGGTGCGGCGCGGACAGCCCATGGCGCACCTGAGCAGCCAGGAGCTGGCCCTGCTGCAGCGCGACTACCTGCAATCGCAAACCCGGCAGCGCCTCGCCAGGAAAAACCTCGACCGCGATGCGGAGCTGTTCAAGGACGGCATCATCGCCGAGCGCCGCTTCCTGGCAACGCAGGCCGAGTTCGAGGAAGCCGATGCCGCTTTGCAGCAGGGCCGCCAAAGCCTGCTTATCGCTGGGTTGGGAGAACACGCCATCAACCAGATCAAAAGCGCGCGCCACCTGGGCAGCGGCACTACCTTGACTGCGCCGATCAGCGGGCAGGTGATCGAGCAGAATGTCAACGCGGGGCAGCGCGTGGATCCTGCCACGCCGCTGTTCAAGATTGCCGACCTGTCCACATTGTGGCTGCTGGTGCATGTGCCGGTGGATGCATTGCATGCCGTGCGCCAGGGTTCCAGCGTCAGCATCGGCGATACCGGCATTGAGGGCAAGGTGACCGCGATCGTGCGCAACGCCAACCGCAGCGAGCAGACGGTCCAGGTGCGTGCCAAATTCCGCGACCCGGCACAGCGGCTGGTGCCCGGACAGTTTGTGGAAGCGCGGCTGTCCCTGGATGAGGCTAGCGCCGACACCGGCGGCAAGATCCGGACTTACCGCCTGCCGCGCAATGCAGTCACCCGGCATGCGGGCAAGGCCTATGTCTTCGTTAAGGCCGGTCAGCAGAATTTCGAGTTGCAGCAGGTAGAAGTCGTCGCCGAAACCGGTAGCCAGGCTACCATCAAATCCGCCGTCCCGCTGGACCGGCCCGTAGCCGTGAGCGGCATCGCCACCCTCAAGGCGGCATGGTTGGGCCATTCCGGGGAGGAGGAATAAATGCTCGCTTCCCTGATCCGGCTGGCATTGACGCAACGGCTGCTCACGCTGGTCTTGACGCTCATCCTCATCGGCGCTGGCACGCAGGCCTTCCGGCAACTACCCATCGACGCCTTTCCCGACGTGTCGTCCACCCAGGTCAAGATTATCATCAAGGCGCCAGGCATGCCGCCCGAAGATGTGGAAGCGCGCATCACCGCCCCGATCGAAGTGGAGATGCTGGGGCTTCCGCACCAGACCATGCTACGCTCGATGGCAAAGTATGCGCTGACTGACATTACCATAGACTTTGCCGACGGCACGGATATCTACTGGGCCCGGCAACAGGTTACCGAACGGCTCAACGGCGTCTGGGACAAGCTGCCGCCCGACGTCACGGGTGGCGTGGCTCCGCTCACCACCCCGCTGGGCGAGATGTTCATGTTCACCGTCGAAGGGAACATTTCCCTGCAGGAGAAGCGCAGCCTGCTTGACTGGGTGATACGCCCCCACCTGCGCACCGTGCCAGGCGTTGCGGATGTGAACGTGCTGGGCGGCACGGTGCGCAGCTTCGAGGTCGTGCCTGACCGCGCGCGCATGTACGCGCGCGGCATCGGTATGGAGCAACTGCAACAGGCGCTGGAACTCAATAACCGCAACGACGGCGCAGGCCGCCTGGACGACGGCGAGGAATCCCTTCTGGTGCGCGCCGAGGGCCGTTTCCAGTCCCTGCAGGACGTGGAAGCCACCGTGGTACGCAGCACCCACGGACATCCAGTGCGTATCGCCGATATCGCTGAAGTAAGAATAGGCGCCTTGACGCGCTATGGCGCTGTCACCGCCAACGGCAAGGGGGAAACCGTGCAAGGACTGGTGCTCAGCCTGCGCGGCGCCAATGCCAAGGAAGTGGTGCAAGGTCTGAAAAACCGGCTGGCAGAGCTTGAACCGCAATTGCCTCCAGGGGTAATGCTTAATGTGTTCTACGACCGCAGTTCTCTGGTGGACCGCGCGATCGGCACCGTCAGCAAGGCGCTCATGGAGGCCATCGTGCTGGTCGTGCTGCTGCTGATCCTGTTCCTGGGCAATCTGCGCGCCGCCCTGACCGTGGCGCTTTCCCTGCCGCTGGCGGTGCTCATCACCTTCATTCTCATGCACCAGTTCGGCATTTCCGCCAACCTCATGAGCCTGGGTGGGCTGTCCATCGCCATCGGCATGCTGGTCGACGCCGCCGTAGTGGTGGTCGAGAACGTGGTGTCCCACCTTGCACACGGTGGGCAATCACGCCTGCCCCACCTGCACCTGGTCTTCCGCGCCGTGAAGGAAGTCAGCGTGCCCGTCGCTTCCGGCATGATCATCATCGTCACGGTGTTTCTGCCGCTACTCACCCTGCAAGGCCTGGAAGGCAAGCTGTTCTCGCCGGTCGCGCTCACCATCGTGTTCGCGCTCACCGGCTCGCTGCTGCTGTCGTTTACCGTCATTCCCGTATTGGCCTCCTTCCTGCTCGGCAAGGTCAGCCACCAAGAGCCCTGGCTGGTGCGCCAGGCCTTGCGGCTGTACCAGCCTGTCCTGCACTGGGCGCTGGATCACGGCCGGGCGGTATTCGGCATTGCGCTGGCGCTGCTGGCCGCCACCGCCCTCGTCTATCCCTTGATCGGCAAGACCTTCATGCCACAGATGGATGAAGGCGACGTGGTGATGCAGACCGAGAAGCTGCCTTCCATCAATCTCGAATCGGCACTGACCATCGACCAGGCGGTGCAGCAGCAGATCCTGGCCCGGGTGCCGGAAGTCACGCAGGTCGTGGCGCGCACCGGCACCGACGAGATCGGCCTGGACCCCATGGGCCTCAACCAGACCGACAGTTTCCTGGTGCTGAAGCCGCGTGCGGAATGGCGCTCGCCGGACAAGGATGCATTGCTGGACGCGCTGCGCGGAGTAATGCACGACATTCCCGGCATGCACTATGCCTTTACCCAGCCGATCGAGATGCGTGTCAACGAGATGATTCTGGGCGTGCGCGGCGACCTCGCCATCAAGATTTTCGGCAACGATATCGACGAATTGAACCGGCTGGCGCTGCAAACCGTGGAGGTGCTACAAACCATCCGCGGCGCCGAGGACGTCTACACCCCAATCAACAGCGGCGTGCAATACCTGCGCATCAATATCGACCGCTTGGCGGCAGGCCGCCTGGGCCTAGACATCGCCCGGCTCGAAGACACCCTGCGCACCCAGCTTGAAGGCAGACAGCTCGGCATCGTGCAGGAAGGCCAGCGGCGCACGCCGGTATTGCTGCGCGGCAGCCGGGACATCCAACGCTCCGCAGCAGAGTTCGGCAACCTGCGCATCACCCTGCCCGACGGCAGCAACGTGCCGGTGACTACCGTTGCTAAGCTGGAGCGCGTCGACGGCCCGGTGAAGATAGAGCGCGAACGCGGCAACCGCATGGCGGTGGTGATCGCCAACGTGCGCGACCGCGACCTGGTGGGGTTCGTCGACGAAGCGCGCGGCAAGGTGCAGGCATCGGTGAAACTACCGCAAGGCTACCTCATGAAATGGGGCGGCCAGTTCGAAAACCAGCAGCGCGCCGCCGCACGCCTGGCCATCGTGGTGCCATTGGCGGTCGGGTTGATTTTCCTGCTGCTGTTCACCACTTTCCGTTCCGCAAGACAGGCAGGCCTCATCCTCTGCAATATCCCGTTCGCGATGATAGGCGGGGTATTCGCCTTGTGGGCTTCAGGCGAATACCTTTCGGTGCCAGCCTCGGTAGGCTTCATTGCCCTGCTCGGCATTGCCGTGCTCAACGGCGTGGTCATGGTGAGCTATTTCAACCAACTGGTGGAGCAAGGACTGCCCATTGCGCAGGTTGTCGTCGAAGGCGCCAAGCGCCGCCTGCGCCCGGTGCTGATGACGGCAAGCATTGCCGCTTTTGGCCTCGTGCCGTTGCTGTTCGCAACCGGCCCAGGCTCCGAAATCCAGCGCCCGCTGGCCATCGTCGTGATCGGCGGGCTGGTGACTTCCACCCTGCTCACGCTGGTGCTGCTGCCCATCCTCTATCGCCGCTTCGGCATTCAGGCAAGGAACTGACATGACGCAAACCCTGGTGCACATCCTCATCCCTCCCAGGCTGGAGGACGCCATGATCGACTGGCTGCTGGCCCAGCCGCAGCCCCTGGTATTCGAAACCAGCCGGGTGCAGCAATATGGCCGAGCGCTGGATAGCCTGGCCGAGCGGGTAACCGGCTTCCGCCAGCAGGTGCTGTTCATGCTGCCCATCCCGGCAGCGTCGCTGGACGGTTTCCTGCATGCATTCAAGCAAAGCTTCGGCGCGCATCTCGGCACCGGCATCGTGAGCTACCGCGCCCTGTCCCTTTCTGCCAGCGAAGCAGCCTGGCAGCCGGGTTGAGTCGGGGCGCCCGGCTGGCTATGGTATGATGGCGCGCTCAACCATCAGCGACCGAATACCATGGCCAGCCATACCGATATTGACGCCCGCGAGCTGTACGCCTTGCTTGCCTCGCAGAAAGCCATTCTCGTCGACGTGCGCAACGACGACGAAGTCGCGCGCGGCATCATCGACGGCGCCATGCACCTGCCTATAACCGTGATCCCCGGCATGGGCAACCTGCTGTGCGAGCACGGCGATACCGCGCTGATTTTCTACTGTCACAGCGGCATACGTTCGGCACAGGCTGCCGCCTTCATCGCAGGCATGGATCGCGACAACGTCTACAACCTGCGCGGTGGTATTCTGGCGTGGGCTGACGCCGGTTATACCTTTGTAGCAAAGATGGATTGATCATGGAATTTCATCAGGAACTCGACGCGCGCGGGCTCAAATGCCCGCTTCCCATCCTGCGCTGCAAAAAAGCGCTGGCAGGCGTTGCCGCCGGCGAGATATTGAAGGTCACGGCGACCGACCCGGGCTCAGTCAAGGATTTTCAGGCATTCTGCAAACAAACCGGACATGAAATGCTGTCCATGGTGGAAAATGCAGAGATGCCGCAGAAAGAATTCATCTTTCATATCAGGAAACGTACAGCGTAACGTCCATTGAAAGAATAGATCGGCATGAGCAAGGGTCTGCGGTTATCAGAAAAATGGTTCAGGCGCGGCTTATGGCTGGTCGCCATTATTTTCGCCTATCTGCTGACATCGCTTGGCAACAGCATCATCCACGACTTGCCACAGGTAGAACACCAGTTCTCCCATGAGGATTTCATGGACAAGGCGCAGGCGACGCCATTACGTGAGCAACTGAAATTCATCCGCCAGCAACAACAGGATATTGATGAGTACCTGCAACAGGTGCAGCTGAAGCTCAACAGCGCCAGCACCAATTACAGCACCGCTCGCGCGACCTTCAACAACTGGCTCTCCACCCGCCATGCCACCCAGCTGGCATCGCAGGACAGCGAGCTCATCAAACGCACGGAAGAACTGGAAACGCTCAAGAAAATCGAGCGTCAGGTACAAACCGAATCCGAGCAATTGGCACAGCAATCGCTGGATATCCGCCAACAAGCCTCGGGGCTGCAAAACCAACTGCGACAACTGGAAAACAGTGCTTACGAGCAATATTCCGACGCGCTGCGCAAACAGGAAGTTCGTGTTTTCCTCTATCGCCTGGCGCTTACCCTGCCCTTGCTACTGATCGCATCCTGGCTGTTTCTCAAGCACAGAAAAAACACTTACTGGCCGTTTGTCTGGGGCTTTATTATCTTTGCGGCATTTGCCTTCTTTGTGGAATTGGTGCCCTACCTGCCTAGCTATGGCGGCTATGTACGGTACGGTGTTGGGCTGCTGCTCACTGGCCTGATTGGACGTCAGGCAATCATCTCGCTGAACAAATACCTGGAAAAGCAAAAACTCGCGGAGCAACAACCTGAACTCAAACGCCGGGAGGAATTAAGCTATGACACCGCATTGACCAGGTTGTCGAAGAATGTCTGTCCCGGCTGCGAGCGTAATGTAGATTTAAAAGATGCGCGAAACGACTTTTGCCCACATTGCGGCATTGGCTTGCACAACTATTGCCACAACTGCCAGGCCCGTAAAAGCGCATTCTCCCGCTTCTGCCACCAATGTGGCGCCTCCGCGTCACACTAACCAATCTTCTCTATTTATTCAGGCAGGAAAGCTCACTTTTCTGCCTGAGCATCCGCATCAGCTATAACAATATGCCTTCTTCAGGCTGTAACGATGGCGGCAGAGGCTCGCCCAGCATCTCCAGCACTGCAGCCTCGATATTCCGGCTCATGGCATTTAGCGCCAGGTCATTGGGCTGGACGTCGAACGGATCTGAAATCTGGTCTCCCAAGGCATCCAGACCAAAGAAGGTATAAGCCAGGATGCAGACTGCCACCGGCGTCAGCCAGCCTATACTATCCACCAGGCAGAACGGCAGCAGGAAGCAATAGACATGCACAATACGGTGCAGCATGAGGATGTAAGGGTAGGGAATCGGCGTACTCTTGATGCGTTCACAGCCTCCAAGCACGCGCGACATATGATTCACCTACCTGTCCATCTGCATCAGCAGGATGGGGTCCAGCTTGGTGAGCCTGGCATATTCAGCCAACCGTTTGCCGAGCACGCCCAGCATCATGGAGGGAGACTGCATATGCTGGCGCACCTCTTCGTCTGCGATCCGGTTGGCATTCTCATATACAACGCTGCGTAAAAAATTACGCAGCGCATAAGGGTAGGCCAGCAATGGCTGCAACAGGTACAACCGCTCTTCACGGTCTAATTGCGGGAAATATTGCCGTACCTGGCGGGTCAGGTTGCGGGCGCTGACAAGCAAATCGCCCCATAAGGTACGCGCCTCCCAGAACCGCTGGTAGGCCGCGCTGTTGCGGAAACCGAGGAAAATCGCCAGCGTCAACCCCCACAGCGTGAACGGTGTGGCCGTCAATGTGACCTTATAGTGGTAAGAGCGTACCGTGGGTCGTCACCACCAGCGAACTGAGCAAGGTGGTGAACAGCACCTTGCGCCAGATCACCGGAATGATGGAGCCCTTGAGCGAAAACAGCAGCACTCGCGCGCTGGGATTCTGAGGATGCGTAATCATGAACTGGTCCTTTCGTCCCGCGCCGGGTGAGATTTATTTCAGCTTGGCAAGCTGCGCCTGCAATTTTTCCAATGTATCGCTGAATGCCGCCAGCCTGGCTTTTTCCTGCTCGACCACGGCAGCTGGCGCGCGCGCCACGAAGCTTTCATTGCCCAGCTTGGCCTGCGCCTTGGCAATCTCCCCTTCGAGGCGACTGATTTCCTTGCCCAGGCGCTCCTTCTCGGCAGCGACGTCAATCTCGATCTTGAGCATGAGCTTGAAGTCACCTGCCAATGCCACCGGCGCTTCCGCCTCGGGCAAATCAGCCATGATTTCGACTTCGCTCAACTTGGCCAGCGCCTTGAGGTAAGGCGCATAGACCGCCAGTTTGTCGTTATCACCGACAGCGATCAGCGGCACGCGCGCGGCGGGCGATACGTTCATCTCGCCGCGCAGGCTGCGGCAGGCATCCACCGCCTCCTTGAGCAAGACGACCCAGGCTTCGGCCTGCTCGTCCAGCTTGGCCGGCTGGCTGGCCGGATATTGCTCCAGCATGATGCTGGGGCCGGTACGGCCGGACATCGGGCCTACAGTCTGCCAGATTTCCTCGGTAATGAACGGCATCAAGGGGTGCGCGAGACGCAGGATGGTTTCCAGCACGCGTAGCAGCGTGCGGCGCGTGGCACGTTGTTGTGCCTCGCTGCCGTTCTGCAATTGCACCTTGGCCAGCTCCAGGTACCAGTCGCAATATTCATCCCAGACGAACTTGTAGACGGCCTGCGCCACGTTGTCAAAACGGTATTCGGCAAAGCCGCGCTCGATGTCGGCCTCGGTACGCTGCAACAGGCTGACGATCCAGCGGTCGGCCTGCGAGAAGTCCAAATAGCCTGCGGGCTGGGTTTCGGCGTCTTCGAGGCCGCAATCCTTGCCCTCGGTGTTCATGAGCACGAAGCGCGTGGCGTTCCACAGCTTGTTGCAGAAGTTACGGTAGCCTTCGCAACGCTGCAGGTCGAACTTGATATCGCGACCCGGCGAAGCCAGCGAGGCGAAGGTGAAACGCAAGGCGTCGGTACCGAACGCCGGAATGCCTTCCGGGAACTCCTTGCGCGTGCGCTTCTCGATCTGCTCCGCCTGCTTGGGGTTCATGAGGCCGGTAGTACGCTTCTTCACCAGCTCTTCGATGCCGATACCGTCGATCAGGTCAATTGGGTCGAGTACATTGCCCTTGGACTTGGACATCTTCTGCCCTTCTGCATCGCGGATCAGGCCGTGGACATAGACATCCTTGAACGGAATCTTACCGGTGATGTGCTTGGTCATCATCACCATGCGCGCCACCCAGAAAAAGATGATGTCGAAGCCGGTCACCAGCACCGAGGACGGCAGGTATTGCTGCAAGGCCAGGTTGGCTTTGTCCTTTTCCTCGTTGCCGGTCCAATCCAATGTGGAGAACGGCCACAAGGCGGAAGAATACCAAGTATCCAGCACGTCTTCGTCACGCTTCAGGTTGCCGCGGTAACCGTCGTTGGCGGCGAGCTGGATCGCCTCGGATTCGTCATGCGCGACATAGACCTTGCCGTCGTCGCTGTACCAGGCGGGAATCTGATGGCCCCACCAGAGCTGGCGCGAGATGCACCAATCCTGGATGTTATTGAGCCACTGGTTGTAGGTGTTGACCCAGTTTTCCGGCACGAAGCGGATTTCGCCGTTGGCGACCACTTCCAGCGCTTTTTCGGTAATGCTCTTGCCGTCCGCGCCTGGCTTGCTCATGGCGACGAACCACTGATCGGTGAGCATGGGTTCGATCACGACGCCGGTGCGGTCGCCGCGCGGCACCTTGAGTTTGTGTTTATCGACCTTGACCACGAAGCCCTGCGCTTCGAGGTCGGCCACCACCTGCTTACGCGCGGCAAAGCGCTCCAGGCCCTGGTATTGCGCCGGCGCGGCATCGTTGATATGGCCGTCCAATGTGAGGATGCTGATCATCGGCAGCTTGTGGCGCTGGCCCACGGCATAGTCGTTGAAATCGTGCGCAGGCGTGACCTTGACCACGCCGGTACCGAACTCGCGGTCCACGTAATCGTCCGCAATCACCGGAATCTCGCGGTCGCACAATGGCAGCTTGACCTGCTTGCCGATCAGGTGCGCATAGCGCTCGTCCTCGGGATGCACCATCACGGCAACGTCGCCGAGCATGGTTTCAGGCCGCGTCGTGGCGACAGTCAGCTCGCCATTGCCGTCCGCCAATGGATAGCGGATGTGCCAGAGATGGCCGTCCTCTTCCTCGGAAATCACTTCGAGGTCGGAAACGGCCGTGTGCAGCTTGGGGTCCCAGTTCACCAGGCGCTTGCCGCGGTAGATCAGGCCCTCGTTATACAGACGCACGAAGGTTTCCGTCACGGTATGCGACAAGCCCTCGTCCATGGTGAAGCGCTCGCGGCTCCAGTCCGGCGAGGTGCCCAGGCGGCGCATTTGCTTGGTGATGCTGCCGCCGGAATATTCCTTCCACCCCCAGACCTTTTCAAGGAATTTTTCGCGGCCGAGGTCGTGGCGGCTGACGCCTTGGGCATCAAGCTGGCGCTCGACGACGATCTGCGTGGCGATGCCGGCATGGTCGGTACCTGGCTGCCACAAGGTGTTGTCGCCGCGCATGCGGTGATAGCGCGTCAACGCGTCCATGATGGTCTGGTTGAAACCGTGCCCCATATGCAGCGTGCCCGTCACGTTGGGCGGCGGCAGCAGGATGCAGAAATTGTCTTGTTTGCTGGAATCCAGCCCTGCGGCATAGTAGCCGCGCTCTTCCCAGAATTGGTACCAGCGGCTTTCTATGTTCTTGGGTTCAAAGGATTTATCCAGGGTTTGGCTTGCAGTGGTATCGGTAGTCATAGGGGTGGGATTTTAGCATAGCGCATTCATGCGAAAACGCTGTCACGCTAAAAACCGGCCCGACTGCAAACGCAGCAACGCCAGCATGAGCGCCACGAACACCAGCCCATGCAGCCAACATAACAATAAATAACGCCGCTTGAGGCGCTGCGGCGAGAGGCTGGAAAGCAGGAACAGACGGCCATCGGCTGGCGCCCGCATCACATGCACGCCGGGCGCGGCGCGCAACTCGCGATGCTGCCTCTCCACCTCGCGCGCGGCGGCCCGGCGCGCCAGCTCCCACTCCTTGAGGTCGATCTCGCCGTTGCCGTCGAGGTCAAAGCGCTCCAGCAGGCCCGCTTTGTCGCGCTTCCATTCCGCGAGCAGTTCGGAAACATCCTCCCTCTGGTTAAGCGGCATATTCGAGCCGCCCACCGTGGTGAATTCGCCCAGCACGTAAATCGACCCGGCAAACAGGATTTCCTCCACGCGCTTGTAGTCCCCGGCATAGCTGACCCGGCGCTCTGGCCCGACGACTTCTGCATGATCAGGGTCGACAAAACACTGGCCAGTGCCGTCGCTGATGACAAAGGTTTCATGGCTGGCGCCTTCATGCGTCAGGCGCCAATGCCTGCGGTCATGGCGCTGGAACACCTGGAAGCGGTACCAGACGCAGCGCACAGCGGAAAACGGGCTAACGATCAAATGCTCGGGATCGGGCAGTGCCCGCCCATACAGCTCGACATAGCCCTGCGCGGCAGAGCCGATGCGTGAGGTGGGCAGATCCGCAATCGCGCGGTTGCGCCTGTAGTTGCCGGCCCAGGCCACCAGGCTAACCAACGCGGCGAGTACCAGGCAAATCGTCCATGCCTTGAGGTTGTTCGACTGGGCGGCCACCGCAAGCAACAATAGGTAGGCAGCACCGCTCAGGCAATCCAGGTAATAGCTACGCCAGCCGCGCCACAGGAACCGCATCGGGTTGATTCAGCAACTATTGCTTGAAACGCGCCGCGATATCGACATCCTTGAGCTCGCTGCGGGCGAAACGCAGCATGGTCTCGCGATTGAAGCCCAATGTGCGTGCCACCAGCAGGTCGGGAAATTGCGCGATGCGCACATTGTGCAGGTTGACGCTCTCGTTATAGAACTCGCGCCGGTCGGCAATGGCGTTTTCCAGGCTGCTGATGCGCGCCTGCAGATGCAGGAACTGCTCGTTGGCCTTGAGTTCGGGATAGGACTCCGCCACGGCAAACAACGTCCCCAGCCCGGCACGCAATGCGCTTTCCGCCGCGCCCAAAGCCGCGACGTCATGATGCTTGCTCGCCTCCTGTACACGGGAACGCGCTTGGATCACCTGCTGCAAGGTGGCCTGCTCATGCTGCATGTACTGCTTACAGGTATCGACCAGCTTGGGCAACTCATCATGCCGCTGCTTGAGCAATACATCAATATTGGCCCAGGCTTTCTCGACATTATTCTTGAGGTTCACCAGCCCGTTATAGACCATGATGAAATACACGACTGCAACCACCAGCAATGCCAGCAAGAAAATCTGCATACTCCCTCCCCTTTTTGCAGGCAGTGTAATCCGCATCTTCACACTCAGGCAACGCCGTCAAACAAAAAGCCAGCATTGCTGGCTTTTTGGATTTTCCTGCTTATATGAACTCAGCCAAGCATTTTGCGCCGGGCAGCGAACCCCAGCAATCCCAGTCCTGCCAGCAACAAGCCATACATGCTTGGCTCCGGCACCGGCGCAAGCGTGGCCGTGAACGCCAGGTCGCCGCCAAGGTCGGTATTCCAGTCCACGCTGGTCAACTGGCTGCGGTCATTGCCATTGTTGAGGTAGACAAAAGTGCCGCCCGCATAAGCCTCATCTGGCGTGAACCCCCATTCGTTCATGCTTTCCACATCACTCTGGATACCAGATGTCGTGAAATACAGCACGTACTGGCTATCAGCATTCAGTGTTACATCAGGGAACGCCATGATCTCCATGTAGTCACTGGTAGCAGCAAACTTGAAAGGGTCAGAGCGATAAATGACCTCGTCCACCCTGCTCCCGGTCCAGCTACCGACTTCAACGGTGAAGGCCACGCGTAGATCGCTGAGAATAAAGGAAAACGACTCCAGCACCTGTGCCGTATCGCCGATGGTAATGGTCTGGCCATAAGTAGCCGTATCCGGCGTACCGAAGGGCGAGACAGTGCTGTCCCAGTAATCCATTGTGCTGATGGTATTGGCGCTGGCTGCTGATGCGTATGCCAAAGATAAAACAAACCCCAATGCTGGAATTTTCATAAGATCTCCTTGTAATAATAGATATTTGGAAGTCCCGGCTATAAAGCCCGTGACTGAAAATTCCCCCCGCCTGCGAGACAGCAACCTCATTTTAAAGTTCTGGTACGATGGCGGACTAAACACTCGACAGGAAGCAGTGCATGATGCTGGAACCGCTCTGGATATGGGGCATACTCGGATTAGCCCTGATCGCGCTGGAAATGCTCACAGGAACGCTGTATATACTCTGGTTCGGCATTGCAGCCTTGTGCCTTGCTTTGCTCACTTACCTGTTGCCGGCATTGGGCACCGCCTGGCAGTTATTGCTCTTCGCCGTGCTTTCCCTCGGCTCTCTCGCCGTCTGGAAGCAGTTCTACCGCCGGGAGAAAGACGATTCCAGCATCGGCCAATCGCGCGGCGAGGAAATCGGGCGCATCGGCATCATCACCGAATCCGTCAGCCCGCGGCATAACGGTCGCATCGAGTTTGTCCAGGGCGTACTAGGCAGCCGGCAATGGATCGCCATCGCCAATGAGGAAATCGAGGCCGGCGTAGACGCAATTGTCGTCGCAGTGGAAGGCAACCGCCTACGCGTCAGCAAGAAAACCACCTGAACCATATAACGAGGAAAAACCATGTTTGAATTTGCATTCGTATTGATCGCCGCTGCCGCCATCCTGGCCTGGAAAGGCATCCGCATCGTGCCGCAGGGCGAGGAATGGGTGGTAGAGCGCCTGGGCAAGTTCAATGCCGTCATCACGCCCGGCCTGCATGTCATCAACCCGGTGTTCAGCAAGGTCACCTACAAGGTCACCACCAAGGACATCATTCTCGACGTGCCCGAGCAGGACGTCATCACCAAGGATAACGCCGTCATCCTCGCGAATGCCGTCGCCTTCATCAAGGTCACCAACATCGAGCGCGCCGTCTACGGCATTGAGGATTTCCGCGAAGCCATGCGCAACATGGTGCAAACCAACCTGCGCTCCATCATCGGCGGCATGGACCTCAACGAAGCCCTCACCTCGCGCGAACGCATCAAGAGCGAACTGAAAAATGCCATTGCCGACGAAGCCGCCGATTGGGGCCTCACCGTCAAATCCGTTGAAATTCAGGACATCAAACCCTCCATGAACATGCAGAACGCCATGGAGCAGCAGGCATCGGCGGAACGCGAACGTGTCGCCGTGGTGACGCGCGCCGAAGGCGATAAGCAATCGCTTATTCTCAACGCCGAAGCAAGGTTGGAGGCGGCCCGCAAGGATGCGGAAGCGCAAAAGGTGGCGGCTGAAGCCTCAGCGGAATCCATCCGCCTAATCGCGGAAGCCGTCAAGCAGAACGACACCTCCGCCACCTTCCTGCTCGGTGACCGCTACATCCAGGCATTACAACGCATGTCCAACGCCAACAACAGCAAGATTGTCGTCATGCCGGGAGATGTGGTCAGTGCGGTGAAAGCATTGGTCGGCGGCGGAAAATAAGAATATTCCTGGTATCCCCAACAATGAAATACCGGGCAAATGCCCGGTATTTTTTATATCCTGTGGCTATTCACAAAAAAATAGCAGCGAGTGGAAATTGCGTAAGTAATTTGGCACCTGCCGCCCTAGCGCTTAGCAGCCGCCTTATATACCAAGTTACGCTCACGCTTGCCGACAGCCACCACAATCACCAGCAGTTCATGATCTCGAACCTCGTATATAAGCCGGTAGCCAACACTACGCAGCTTGATTTTGTAACGCTCTTTATGTCCGCTCAACTGGGCAGAAGGCACATGAGGATTCTCCAACCGCTCGGTCAGCTTTGTCTTGAATTGCTCGCGCACATGGTTATCGAGCTTTTTCCACTCCTTCAGCGCTTCTTCCAGAAAAGCAAGCTCAAAGCTCATCAAGCGTGACCTTGATTACAGCTTGCCCTTCCCGCGCATCCGCAATCGCATTCAGCTCCATGTCTTCGAGCTTTTCCATCATCGCTTCATAAGCCTTCGCCGGGACACAGTAAAAAGCCGGCGCATTCCGGTTGAGAATCGCCACCGGGAAACCGTCTCCCGAAGCAACAGTACCCATGGGATTTTTCTTCAATTCGGAAACACTCGCAGTAGTTTCAGCCAGGATCAAGTGTGACATGACCACTCCAGGGTTATTCAACAGCACCTATAATAGTGCTATTAAACAGTCATATCAACATCAATGGAAAGTGAAATATCCCGTAAGTGACGGTACCCAGTTAAGCTGCAGTAGCCGGCCCGCACACAGGACAAGCAGGGTCTTTCGCCAGTTTGAGGCTGCGCCATTCCATGGTGATCGTATCCAGCAGCAGCAACCTGCCTTGCAGGCTCTTGCCCAAGCCAAGCAACAACTTCATCGCCTCCGCCGCCTGCGTGGTGCCTATCATGCCCACCAGCGGCGCGAATACGCCATTCTCCGAGCAGCGCAAGCCTTCGTCGCCACCAAGATTAGGGAACAGGCAATGGTAGCAAGGGCTGTCGTCATGGCGCATATCGAACACCGTCACCTGTCCCTCGAAGCCGATCGCCGCGCCAGACACCAGCGGCTTGCGCAGCGCCACGCACACTTGGTTGAGCGCATAGCGCACCGTGAAATTATCCGTGCAATCGACCACCACATCCGCCGCCTGCGCCAAGTCGCGCAAGCTGGCCTCATCCACCCGCTGCATCACGGGGCGCACCTGTACCTCAGGGTTAATCGCAGCAATCGTATGGGCGGCAGATTGCGCCTTGTTGCTGCCGACGGACGCCGTAGTGTGGATAATCTGCCGTTGCAGGTTGGTCAGATCCACCTCGTCAAAATCGCAGATCGTCATTGTGCCAACACCGCCAGCGGCAAGATACAAAGCCACCGGCGAACCCAGCCCGCCCGCGCCGATCACCAGCGCATGACTGTTGACGAGCTGTTCCTGTCCTTCATAACTAATCTGCGGCAGGAGAATATGGCGGCTGTAACGGAGAAGCTGGTTATCGTTCATAGATTGGCAACATATCCCGTAAGGGAAGATAAATCATTTATAGAAAAAGGTAGGAATCTAATTTGAGATCAATAATGCTGCCAAAGATTCAGGGTAATTGCCCGGCCTGAATCATGGCGTTGTAGAGGACGTAGGGGGAGATCCAGACCAGCCTGTGATCAAACTCGCCAGTGGAGCCATTGGCTTGAATATCGTGACTGACAAATTCATTATCTCCATCAAGATTTTCATCTTCATCTGCTCCCCCTGAATTCAAATCCTTGCCTGTCGAATAAACCACAGCCACAGCATTATCAATCATCGAGATACCGCCCACACCATTAAGTATCTTCAAAGTGGGGGTTAGGTTTTGCATACGTGCGGCAGCCATACCATTGGTAGTAGTGAACGGGGCAGAAACTATTGGAATCGAAACAGAAGGAGTTTGTGTAACAGCATAGCGGATACGATGTCCCCAGCCATCAAGGGAAAATCCTGCGGCAATACCTAGGGTGGCAGCAGGTAAATATCCATCAGCCACGGATTGGGCTGTATTACACATCCCCCCTTGAGGTTGCTCTTCCCCTGGTTGCCCCACCCCATCAAGTGCCGGACAAGGCAACCGGCCATTTGCCTGTGCAAATCCAATCAATGCTTTTTTGGCAATTTCCAATTGATTGTCTGTATGTCGCAGAAAATTGGCTTCCCTTTGTGCTGTAATGGGCAATATCAATGCAGTAATCACAAAACCAAGAATGACCAGAACCACGGCCATTTCCACCAATGAAAAACCATCAGCATAACTCTTGATTTTCCGCTTTTCCCTCATTGTTTCCATGCTACAGCTCCATCCATGCTATTGACTTCAGCAAAGCTATTTGTCGCTTTTGCACCCTTTGCCAGATCATCAATATTTTTCGCAGCTCTGGAAAACACTAATTGCTTGATGCCTTGTACTGACTGGCCACGCACATCAAGTGTCAGGCAACTAGTTAAACACATTCCCTCTCCAGTCATCGAATCAAATTCCTCAGCGACCGCATAAATATATTCATCCCATTTATTTGTGAAATACCATTGCGGCCAACCTGTAGGCTGAGTAATCAAGCTTTCGTTATTCACGATGAAATAACTATTCAATGCGGGACCTATCGTTCCTTTTTTATTCCCGTCTTTATCCAGTATTTTTATTGCCTCCTGACCCGTCATCCTGTCAAAAACAAAAGGATAATCTGTCATTGGCGTTGTGATACTCAAGATATTTTCTCTTGCATCCAATGCAGTTGCTTCACAAACCATTGCATCCTGTAGCTTCCATTTGCAGTTGAAACTTTGTGCAACAGTCGGCTGATGATAATAATTGGAATCTATCGTCCCGGTAATCACATATGCACCTGCATTGCTCCATTTAAGAGATGCCTGAAACTCTTTAACACACCCACTTAAAGTGCATCTGACCATCTCAGATGTGAAGTTAAGATTTCTTACCTCCCTGACTACCCGTTTCTCAAGCGCGCTGATCAACTCATCAATAGTGATGTAAATCAACCTGTCATTAAAACTGGAGTCTTCATTCTTTTTGATAAATGTCTGGTTGTTATCAATCGCACTTTCAAGAAAATTATTCGCACTTGGACTCCCTGCCCTATTCTGGTTGGCAAGAGGCCTTCCAGGTGCGATCAACACAACGGCCACACGATTTGACACAATATTGCCATTGGCATCTATGACTTTTAACCATGGATCAAGGCTAGCTGCATTAACAATCATGCCAGGGTTAATCACTGGACTGGATGATGTCTGATGGTTCCTGACAATATTTCTGGACACGGCATACCATATCCGGTTGCCTTCCCCATCCTTGAACTCATGCCCAATACCGGGGTATGTGCTATATCCAGCATAAACAGTTGACCCTGTATTTGGATCAAGGCACGGGCTGGTTGCTGGCAAACTAGGCAATTGTCCAATGAATAGTGATTGTGAAAAGGAATTCGTTGCACAATCACTGCTGCCATCATAATTCCCGTCACCTACTCTATCCGGCCATGGCATTTGGCCTGGCGTAAACTTATGTCCAACCGTCCACGCAATCAACGCTTCCTTCGCCTCCGCCAGCGCCTTCATGGTTTTTTCATCCTGCCGGGCTTTCATTTCAGCGGCATTGTAGGATTTCATCACCAAGGCCGTGACTGCCAGGCCAATGATGAACATGACCATGATGAGCGCTGCGCCGCGCTGGCGGGTTGGTCGGGATGTAATGGATGGCCTCATCATGGCGCGGGCCTAGTGGATGATACCTTGGCTGGTGGTATTGGGAGGTAACTGCGGCGAGAGTGCAGCGGGAGGCTCGGTAGCCTGGACGTTGCGCTCGTTTATTTCGCCGGTTTCCGGGTTGAACACCTGCCCGGCCTTGAGCCGCACGCTGCGGCCATTTTCGCGGATGGTGACAGGGATACCATTCTTGTTGACCTTGCCTACCTGCACCTGGCCGTTGTCGCTGCCTTCCTGCAATGGCTGGTGGTTGATCCAGACCGTGCCTTTACCGCCGTCGCTGCGCTGGATGTATCCCTGGACGCTGAGCGATTGAGGCGGCGCAGGTTCGAGAATAGGGTCGTCGGCTATCGGTGTTTCCGGGATGGTTGCCTGCTCCAGCAATTGTCCACGCTGATTTTGGCGCAGCCTGTCCAGCGCCTCGCGTTCGGCAGGCGTGGTAAACAGGCGCCCCAGCGGCTCTGCCGCCACGGAGAGCTGCGCTGCCAACAAGAGAACCAGAATCAATAAGCGCTTCATGGCATGGCTCCTGTGGCAGATTCGCGCAGGGTAAGCCAATCCAGCTCGCAAGTGGCGCTGGCGACGGGCGCGAGGATGGTCACAGTCGCTATGCCTATGCGCTGGATAGTGCAATCACGCAGGATGAAGGGGGTGGCCTGGCTGCGTCTGAGGCCGTCGAGCAGGGCCAGGAGGTCTTCTTCATGCAGCAACGAGAGTTCCAGCTTCATGATGGAGCGATATAGGGTGAATGGCGCGGTATTGCCGATCGCGTCAGATTGATATGGCGCTTGTGCGCCTATGCTGTATTTGATGCCAAACAGCCGCTGTGACTGATGAACGCTGCGCAAGGCATCCACCCACTCAATACGGCGCTCCTCGCCGATAAACCCCTGGTTGATGAGGCGCTTATAAACAGGCAGATAACGGATGATGTTTTCACGCTCCTGGTCTGACGAGAGCAGGCGTGATTTAGCCTGCATCAACTGGTTCTGTTGCTGCTGCAACCGTTGCGCGGCCTCATCCTGGTAATCCTGGGCATAGCTCACAATGACGACAGCAAAAATGCAGGCCACCAGCAGGGAAGCCGCAGGCAAGGCTAGTCGGTTCCAGTCCTGGCGGTCCAGTTTGATGAATGCGCTCATTGCCGCGCCTCCGGTTTCAGCACCAGCTTGAGCTTGAACACGGCTTTTTCATTTTGGGCCGCGCGCGCGTCCGAAGTGCTGCCCTGCAAGCTGGAGTAAGAACTTACATTCACGGGTTGCTGCACCACGGCGACTTCCAGCATGGTCGGATTCACCTTCAATGCTTCCGCAAACTGCTGCACGGTTTCCAGCGCGGCACGGTAGTCGCCATTGAACCCGCGGATTTCGCCCGTGACAAAGCCGATCTGGTACATTTCCCCGCTCTGGCTGGCCTGCGTGGGTTGTGCTGTCGCCTGTCCCTCTTCATCCTTGATGTTCAGATCCTGGCTCATCACCCAGCGCAGACGGTTGAGCTGGATAGTGCTCATCTGGTTTAGGATAGCCCCAAGCACCTGCATCATGCGGGCCGGGCTGGCCTCCTGCCTGAGGATGGCCTCGTAGGCATGGGCTGCCACCTGCAAATCCATGCCCTGGACGGGCGTGGCAGGGAAATTATTGGCTACCTCGTTATAACGCTGCTCCTGTATTCGTGTTTCCACCGCCAACTCATTTGTCCTCGTCGTATCTTGAATGGATTGCACCAGATACAGCAAGGTCAACAGCAACCCCAGCAAAGCTACCATCAGGGCAGATACCACCAGCGCCTTGCGCAGGAACTCCATCCTGTAGGTCTTGACCAGCGGCCCAGGCGCAAGGTTATCCGGCCTATAGCCACGCGCCAGCAATTGCATATGCACCAGCTCCGGCACTTCGCGCGCTTGCTCCAGCGGCAAGCCACTACTCTTTGCCAACTGGATGAGATCGACAGGCTCGCATTGCAGGCCTTGTTCCTGCTGGATATTGCGGCTGATCTGCCCAGCGTCCTCTTCGGGAGTCAACACCACAACCTTGAGCGCCGTTTCCCGCGTGATCAGGCGCTGGCTCAGGAGATATAGCCGGGCTTTATCTGTTTCCACAAGGTGGAAGTAGCCGATCTGCTGATGCGCCTCCGGCGGTATCTGCACCAAACGGCTGAGCCGCAGCCTGCCTTGGTGCAGGTAGCTCTGACGCAGGCCGGAGGATAATTGCTCGCTAAACAGGATATCGCCGGTTTTGTACTTGAGCTTGTTCAGCAAAAGCTGGCTGACCATGGGCAAGCTATAGACCCCGGCAAGCGGCGCCTGCTGCTGGGAGATGATATCCAGCCATGGCTGCAAGAATTCGGTATTGTTCAGCGCGACGAAGAGGAAACGGTCGTCGCGGCGTTTGTCCCGCTCGCGGTTGAGGAACTGCGCCGCGCGGAATACCGTGCCGCGATAGGATTGGTTGAGCTTGCGTTGTAGCAGCTCCGCGCGTGAACGCCCGGAGGTGTGGGGCAGGGTTTCCAGATGGAAATCTTCCTCCTGCGCATCCACCATGAGATAGATCGGCGCGAAGCGGCGGCCCGCCAAGAACTCGGCAAATGCGAGATGGCCCTGCGCCTGGTTGCTGAATATTTCCACCTCGCGCAAGCGGCCCAGGCGCCACCGCCCGGCGATCAGCCGGTCATGCGTTGCACAGAGAATAAGTCGCTCGAACATAAGACCTATAACTTGAGTTGACTGAAGGAATCGTACACCGGACCGAGCACGGAGAACATGATCAGGGCCAGGATGGCACCCAGCACCACGGTCAGGGCAGGCTCGATCATCTTGAGCAACCTTTCCACGGATTCATTGACATCCCTGTCATAGAAATAGCTGACGTTGAGCAGGGCCTTATCCAGTCCGCCAGTGCTCTCGCCCACTCTGATCATGCGCACCACCAGCGGCGGGAACAGGCCGACATTACGGAAACTGTCACTCATGCTTTCGCCCGCATTGATCTGGTGCAGGGCGCGGTTCAGTGCTTCCGCCACCACGCGGTTATCGACAATTTCCTCGCAGTTGCGCAGACCATCCAGCACTGGAATGCCGGTTTGGTACATGAGCGCAAAATAGCGCGAGAAGCGCGCGAGGATAATCTTATTGAGGATTTCCCCTGTTACCGGCAAATGCAGCTTGGCAAAATCATAGCGGTAACGCGCCTCCTGGCTGCGATGGATGGCAATGCCGAGCGCCATCGCCGCCAGTGCAGGCAAGCCCAGCATCAGCCACCAATATTCCACCACCGCATTGGAAACCGCGATCAGGATACGCGTCTGTAAAGGCAATGCCTGGCCCATATTGTTAAGGAACGAGACCATCTGCGGCACAAGATAGACCATGAGGAATATCACGGCAGACAAAACCACCACCAGCACGAATGCGGGATACACCAGCAGCTTGCGCGTTTGCGCAATCAGTTCATCCTGCCATTTCAGGGTGTCCGCAAGATGGCGGAAGATATCCGGCAGGCGGCCCGTCTGCTCCCCGGCCTTGACCAGGCTCACGAACACGCGGTTGAACACGTCGGGGTGCTCGGCCAATGCTTGAGAAAGCATTTTGCCGCCTTCCACGGATGACACCATGGAGCCTATGGTTTTCTGGAAATTGGGGTTGGTCGTGCTGTCGCGCAAATCCACCAATCCTTCGAGCAGCGGCACGCCGGCGCTCGTCAATTGCTCAAGCTGGAAACAGAAAATCACCAGGTCCTGCAAGCTGACCTTGCGGCGGCTGAACAACGACGGGCGCGTGCTGGAAGGCCGGAATGTAATCAGATCCAATCCGACACGCTTGAGCCGCAATTCCAGGTCAATCTCGTTCAGGGCGTCAATCTGCCCATGCGTCGTCCTGCCTGTCTGATCAACCGCCTTGTAGCTGAAGGTAGGCATGTGCGGGCGTTCTATTGAATCCGGCTGGTCAGGTCGATGACCCGCATCACTTCAGATAGGCTGGTATGACCTTCAATGATGCGCCGGATGCCGTCTTCCGCCAGCGTGGTAAAGCCCTTTCGCAGGGCCAGGTCGCGCATTTCATCAAAATGCGCGCGGCGCGCCACCAGTGCATCCATATCGCTATCGACCCGCAACAGCTCCATGATAGCCATGCGCCCGCGATAACCGGTATATGCGCAATGCTTGCAGCCGACCGCGCGGTAGATGTGTTGATCCGGGCCAATGCTCTTGCCAAGCAGCTTGCGCTCATCGTCGTCCAGCAAATAAGCTTCCTTGCAGTGTTGGCACAAAACGCGCACCAGGCGCTGCGCCACCACGCCGATGATGTTGCCTGCCATGATGTCAGGCGAAATACCGATATCGAGCAAACGGGGGAATGTCCCTAATGCCGAATTGGTATGCAGCGTGGTAAACACCTGGTGCCCAGTCATGGCCGCGCGGAATGCCATGGTGGCGGTATCGGTATCGCGCACCTCACCAACGAGGATGATGTCCGGGTCCTGACGCATGATGGAACGGATGCCGTTGGCAAAATCCACCTTGTTCACCTCTGCCACCGAGGTCTGGCGCATCATGGTCACCGGATACTCCACCGGGTCTTCCAGGGTCATGATATTGACCCCTTCGGTATTGAGGAAGGACAGCAGAGAATACAGCGTCGTGGTTTTGCCGCTACCGGTCGGGCCTGTCACGATTAGGATGCCTTCCGGCCTGGTCATCATGAGCTTCAATTCATCCAGCGCCTGCTCGCGCAAACCCATGCGGTCCAGCGGAATAATCGACTTTTCGCGATCAAGCACGCGCAACACAATGTTCTCGCCATGGATCGTGGGATGGCTGGCGACGCGAAAATCAATCGGCCTGCCCGAGAGATTCATGTTCAGCCGCCCATCCTGCGGCGAGCGGGTTTCCGCGATGTCCATGCCGCTGATGACCTTGAGGCGCACGGCAATGCCCGGCCAGTAGGTCTTGTGCAGGCTGCGCACCTGCTGCAATACGCCGTCGATGCGGTAGCGGATGCGCAGAAAAGCATATTCGGGTTCGAAATGGATATCCGAAGCGCCCTTTTTCACCGCATCCATAAGCAGGGCTCCGACCAGGCGCACCACGGGCTGGGTATATTCATCGCCGCCGGATTGCAGGCTCTGGTAATCGATCTCGCCGGTTTCGATCTCGCGCAGGATGCCATCGACGGAAAGCTCATAGCCATAGAACTGGTCGATATAGTCCTCAAGCTGCGCTTCCGCCGCCAGCACCGGCTTGACCAGAACCTGAGAGCCCAACGTGGCGCGCAATTGGTCGAGCGCGACCACATTGAACATATCGGACATCGCCACCGTCAACTGGCGGATATTGGCATCGAACGCAACAGGCAATAGATGGTAGCGGCGGGCAAAGCCCTCCTGCACCATCTTCAGCGCCTCACCATCAGCCACCACAGTCGAGAGATCAATACTCTCCTGGCCTATGGTATGCGCCACCAGGTCGCGCACCACGGCCTCGGTGACGAATCCCAGGCGCACCAACTGACGGCCCAGGGGAATATTGCTCTGCTCCTGCTCCATGAGCGCGATGCGCAACTGGTCCTGACTGATCAGGCCCTGTTGTACCATCAACTCTCCTAGCCGGAGCTTGCGTCGCTGTTCTGCCATGAATGAATCTTAAATATCCGTTATGTTTCAGCGGGGATCAGGCCGGGCGACATTTCTTCCCCGGCCAGCGAAAATACTATTGAAGCTGGCGTATCCTGGCAGCCAGTTGCGCCGGATTCACGGCGGTGGAATTCCCGCCAGCCAGCAATGCCTGGGTCTGCTGATAATATTGCAGCGCCAAGCTGGATTTACCCAGTTGATCGAGGCTGACTGCCAGGTTGAACGCATATTCGGGATTGGCGGCATCAAGGTGATGCGCCTGGAAAAAGGATTGTTGCGCCAGCGCCCACTGCCCCTGCTCAGCATAATGGTTGCCCAATGCCGCATGCAAATAAGCCGCCTGCGGTTGCTGGCTGATGAGATTCTTAATCTTGGTTTCGCTGCTCAATGGATCGGCCTGCCCCTGCAGCTCCAGCAAGGCGGCCTGCGCCACGCCGTTACGCGGTTCCACCTGCTGCACTTGCTGATACCAGCCTATCGCGTCCTGCTGGCGATTCTGTCGCGCGGCAATGGCGGCCATGCCCAGCAAGGCGTCGATATTGCGCACATCCGCCTGCAACGCCTGCCTATACGCCTGTTGCGCGGCTGTATCGTCGCCACGGTTGAAGGCGTCATAGCCTTCAAGCACATGCTGATTGACCGTCATGGCAGGTCGGTTGCGCGTGACAGCGACATTACTATTGGCAGTCTGTTTGGGTGGCTCGCCAAATACCGGTGGAACAGCTGGCGCGGCTACTGCCGGCCTGGAAACAGGCGCAGCAGCCTGAACTGTCTGTTCTGTTGTGTCCTGCGCTGCTCCTGGCTCGCTGGCTTCTGCCGCCGAATCAGCGACAGGAGCATCCTCAATGCCGTCCTGCTGCACCTCAACTAACGGTTGCATCGTATTGGCCTCCGGCGCTGCACCCAACGCAGCGGCCGGCCGTGGCACGATTACTTCCGGCTGGGATAGCGAATTGACATACCAAAGCATTGCTCCGCCAATCAGCAGCACAACCAACAGCAACAACAACCCGATCACCAAAGAAGAAATACGCAGTTCAGGCCTGGCAGAAGCAGCCCTTGCCGCAAAAAGCCGAGCGGCCTGTTGCTGCGCCGCGTGTTCTCCTGCCAGGGACTGCTGAGAGGAAACATCAGTTTCCTCCTGGGCGGACGAAGCCGCGTAACTGCCGTGCACCGGCTCGCGCGGAGCAAGGTCGAGCAGCAAATCCTCTGCCTCCGCTTTTTCCAGCGGCTGCTGTCTGCCCTGCTCAGCCTTTTGCAATGCGTTAATTAACAGACTCATCAATCAACCTCTGCAATTGCTGCGCAGGCAGGTATTGCTTGTAGCCGCTCAGTTCTTCACTTTCCAGGCTGGCATTCTGGATCACGACGGGACGCAGGAAGATCACCAGCTCGGTCTTGACATTGAAATTGCTGCGGGCGGTGAACAGCTTACCCACCAGCGGCACCTTGGAAATGCCGGGCACCTTGTCTGTCGCCTGCTGGATATTGTCCTGCATCAACCCTCCCAGCACAGCGGTGTTGCCGCTGTTGATGCGCAACATGGACTCGAATTCCCTCACCTGGATTTGGGGAATCTCGCTAATAATTCGTGTAGTGCCTACCATCAACTGCGGGTTGGGATCTTCCACATAGCGCAATACACGTGAAATGGTGGGTCGGATATTGATATTCACCGCGCCGTTATCATTGATTTGAGGAGTCACGCTCATCACCACGCCAACCGGCACCGTATTCGGTGTCGTCGTTACCGATTGCAGGTTAGTAGAGCCTTGCCCAACACCTTGGGAAACCTGGGATTGAATCGTGAAGTAAACCAGGTTATCCACTACTTTCAACACGGCTGTTTGATTGTTCAGCACCATCAGCTTGGGACTGGAAAGCACTTTGGTATCGCCAAATCGCTGCAATAATCTCAGGTTGAAATCCACATTACTGTTATCGCTCGAATAACCGATGCTAAAAGGAGCCACTGTTCCGGCTGTACCCGCAACGCCAGCAGGCGTCATCAAAGTGCTCAAGCCTAATTGATTGGTCATATTGATGCCATTGCCCAGCTTTGTCCAATCTATCCCTGCTTGGTAAGTATCATTCAGCGTCACCTCGACAATGGACGCCTCGATCAGGACCTGGCGCTTGGCGCTATCCATCACCTTATCAAGGAACTCCTGCACTTTTTCATGCTGACGATGGGTGGCGCGCACGCTGATGATGCCTGTCTCCGGACTAGCTATGACAGTGGCCGCAAACAGGGTCTTGTATTCGGTACGCGCCTCATCGCGCTCCTGGACAGTATTACGTGGTGCAGCCTGCGCCCCATCGCCGGCTTCAGCAACGACAGCTTCATTGGATTGAGATGAACCCGTACCGGTACGGGTGATGATGACCTCTTTATCCGTTTCAGCCAGGATATCCTTGAGGTTCTGCACCAATGTTTCCCAGAAGTGATTGGTGGCCAGGCTGTTGACAGCAGTACGCGAACTGTTCGCCGCGCCTGTGCCAGTGCTTGAGGAAGTACTGGATGATGTGCTGCCGCTCGTGCCGCTGGTCGTCGAAGCACTGCGGCCTGTGCTGGCGATCTCTGCCGCCGCGCCGATAAAACCCGTGGTATCGCGCGACATGTTGACGTAATCCACCTTGTAACTGCGCAGCACCGGCATATCCGGCGTGATGCTGAGCACATTGCCATCGACGCGGTAGGTCAAATCCACCTGCTTGGCGAGACGCTCCAAGATGGCAGGCAGGGTCTGGTCAACGGCATTGAGCGTGGCGCGGCCCTGAATCGCTGGGTGGATATCAATATTGAGCTTGCTTTCACGTGCCAGCGCGAAAAGGATTTCCTTCACCGGCACATCATTGACCACTACGCTATAGGTCTGCTCCTTGACTCTGGGCTTGGGTGGCGGCAGGTAATTGCTGCTCTTGACCGGCTTGGGAATGTCCGCAGCCTGCACCACTGCTGGCGGACCGTTATCGATATGGCCTTCAGATGGCGCAACGGCGGATTGGTGGGCACAACTTGTCAGGCCAAGCATGCATGGCAGAATCAGAATGCTGGCAACTCTTGGCAATTGGCCGGACAACGTCTCACTCCCTTTTATTGATGGTTTTGGGTCTTATAAACTCTGGAGTTTATCCCACAATCACTATCTGATGGCAACCAAGCTATTGATGTTGCGCCACTTCTTCCCGGACGCCCGCAATCGTGCGCAACTGGGCGCCTGCTTGCAGCTCTTCCGGCAACGACTCGAGTTCCGCCAGCGCAGCCTGGCGGTTTTCGTATGCGCCATACCATATATTAACGCTGGGTTTGCCATCGACTTTAGTCGCCGAAGCATATAGATCATCCAGCACCAGCCGCGACCATACTGGTTGCAGGTATTGTTCCACCCTCGCCTCTTCAGCGTCGCGCATCAGTTCTATGGTGAGATGGCCGGGCGGCACAGCCGCCAGCCAGGCAGGCGTAAGACCTTCACGTTGCGCTATCATCCCGGCGATATCCTGCGTCACTGCTGGCTCCGGTTTTTCCTCAGCCGACGGTTCCGCCACTGTGGCAACAGGCGCTGGCAATATATTGTCGACAGTGAATAATTGCCGCTGCCATGCTATATAGGCGGTTATTCCCACCATCACCAGCAACAATGCGACTACAGTCCATAACATGGGCCAGCGCCTGGCGCGCGGCATTTCACTGGCAAACTCGCTGTCGCGGATAGCGGCAGTGACGTGCTTCGGCGTCACCTGATAGGTATTGGCGGCAAACGCGGACAGCAATGCCTTGTCCGCGAGGATATTGATTCTGCGCACCAATCCCTGCGCAGTTTCCGCCAGCCGCTTAACAGCGCGCCTAGTAAATAGCGGCGGCCCATGATAGCCAGCGGCGCGTAGACGGAACATCAGGTATTCCGACACTTCATCCTTATTCAGCGGGCCAAGATAAAAACTATGGGTGACCCGTTCCTTGAGCTGGCGGATTTCCCTTTGGTTCAGGTTGTCATCCAGCTCCGGCTGGCCGAACAATACAATTTGCAGCAGCTTGTCGTGGCGCGTTTCCAGGTTGGTCAGCAGACGAATTTCTTCCAGCGTCGCGAGCGGCATGCCTTGCGCCTCTTCGACGAACACCACGACCCGGCGCTTGGCCTCATGTTTTGCCAGCAATGTTTGTTGCAACTGCTGCATCACTTCCAGCCTGCTCAATCCTGGTGGGATATCCAGCCGCAACTCCAGCGCAATCGCATGCAATACGTCTTCGGGCGCCATGCTGGGATTAGCCAGATAAACATTGTCCACATGCTCCGGCAACTGCATCTGCAGCATGCGGCACAGCATGGTCTTGCCACTGCCCACTTCCCCGACTACCTTGACGATGCCCTCGCCATGCAAAATGGCGTAGCGCAATGCCTCCAGCACGGCGCCACGATTACCTCCGCCAAAGAAAAAATCCGTGTTGGGCGTGATCTTGAAAGGCGGCTCTTTCAGGCCGAAATGTGCGTAATACACTATTCGCCTTTGTAATCCTGCTGCAACTGGATACGGCTATAGAGCGTCGTGCGGTTGATGCCCAGCAGCTTGGCCGCCTGGCTCAGGTTGCCATGGGTGATCTTCATTGCCGCGTCCACATAAGCACGCTCCCAGGATTTCAGCACCTGGTCGAGATTGACATTGGCTTGAGTCTGTAAATGCTTGATCACCTGGCTGGACATGGCAGCTTCGTCCGCGATCAGCAACACATCTGCATTGCCGCTGACACTGTTTGAGGCGATGCCTGCATGCATGAGATCAAGCTCGGCGGCCAATTGGGCGTCCGTGACCATCTTGCCCGAATATTTGGCCACCAGGCGAATAATGATGTTGCGCAGTTCGCGCACATTGCCTGGGAAATGATAGTCCAACCAACGCTGCCTGGCCTGCTCATCCAGCGTGAAAGGCTGCTGGCCGGTTTCACGCGCATAGAATTGATTAAAGTGTTCCAGCAGCAGATAACGATCCTGCTCCAAATCACGCAACGGTGGGACGCGCACGGAAAAAACGCTCAGGCGGTGGTAGAGATCAAGCCGGAAACGGCCTTCGCGAACCTCCTCGCGCAAATCGCGATTGGTCGCCGCTACAATGCGGGCGCGGCTGCGGCGGGTCTGGGTTTCGCCTATGCGCTGGTATTCGCCGTTTTCCAGCACGCGCAGCAGCTTGGCCTGCAACTCCAGCGGCAATTCGCCGATTTCATCCAGGAACAAGGTACCTTCCGCTGCATCTTCAAAATAGCCGCTATGCGCATTGGCCGCGCCAGTAAAGGCGCCCTTGCCATGCCCGAACAGGATGGATTCCGCCAGGTTTGGGGAAATCGCCGCGCAATTCAACGAGAGATAAGGCTGGGCAGAACGACGGCTGAAACGGTGAAAGCAACTTGCCACCAGCTCCTTTCCGCTGCCAGACTCCCCTTCGATCAACACCGGGAAAGGCGCATCGGCAAACTGCGTGATCTGCGTGCGCAAGGTCTGCATGGGCAGGCTATTGCCCAATAATCCCCAGCCATCTTCTGCGCTGGCCGTTTCGCCGCGCTCCACATCCTGTAGTTTGAGCGCATTGTGCAGCAACTCGCGCAAACGCTCCACATCGCAAGGTTTGGGAATAAAATCCACCGCGCCCAGTGCCAGCGCATGTTTAACGTTGGCCTCTTCGTTCTGGCCGGATAGCACGAGAATTTTCATGGTCGGCGCATGCGCGAGCAATTCGCCAATTACCTTGAAACCCTCATCAGGCTTGTGAGGCACGGGTGGCAAGCCCAAGTCCACCAGCGCCAGCGGCGGTGGATTTTCAAGCTGCCGCAACAGGCTTCTGGCCTGCATGCGCGACTCCGCGACATATACTTCAAAATCCTTGCCAAGCAGGAAATGTAGGGTATCAGTAATCAGGGGATCATCATCAATGATGATTAATGCAGGGAGCTGAGCTGCCATCAGAACTGCTTTCGATAAATCAAACCGGGGGAGAAAATGAGTAAAAGCATGGCGCTACTATAAGCATAACGCCCTGTTCACACAAGGTTACAGGAAGCCCGGCAATCCATTGAAATGCGGTTTTATATCGGCGGAACAACTCTGCAGGAATATGAAAATAAAGGCCGGAATTTTTACCGGGAAGTCGTCAAGCTTGCAAAAAGTCGATCCATCCGGTCTTTTTCACTTTTCTCCTGCTTGATGGCATAGCTCAGGAAAATATAAATCATGGCATTGAAAGGCAAGGCAATAATGCCGGACGTCAATCCAAACGGCAGTGCATGGGAGTAGAAAATCTCCATATATACCGCAATGGCAAATCCGGCGCTCATGCTGTAGAAGGCCGCATATTTATTTCCGCGTTTCCAGAATATCCCCAGGAATTGCGGCACGGCCAACTGGATGATTCCCTGGTATGCCAGCACTGCCAGTGAGAATAAAGACGGTATATGCAAACAGGCCAACCATGAGCAGCCTAGCGTAATGATAAACATGCAAATCTTGGAGATCGCAATCAGGTATTCAGAGGACTTGATGCCGGCGCTCTTGAATATATCGTTGGCTATTTGCGCACCGGTGGCCTGTATATGACCGTCGATATGCCCCATGGATGCGGCCAGCACAATCACGCCAGCAATGCCGAGCAGAAAATAGCCGCCAGCCTGTCCAGCGACAATAAACCATACGCCCGCTGGATCCCTCGACACCTCGGGCAGTGCCGAGGCCAACATGCAGAACACCAGCAAGGAAGTGGTGAAAAGGAATGAAATCGGCACCGTATGCGCCGCGGATTTCTTGATGGTATTCACATCCTTGGCGGTGAACAGCCGGATGAAGATATAGGGCCAGCACCATCCTCCCAGCGTGCCTGTCAATACGATTGAAAACAGATACAGCGGGCCTTCCTTATCTCCCAGCCCCGGCAAATGGAAGTGCGATATCGGTAGAGAATCGAATCCTATATGCTTGACCAGCACCAGCCATAAAATCAGCGCTATCAGGACTGCCGTTCCGAAGATATAGGCCACTATGCCCTGGTAGTAATCTGAAATGATGATGCCTTTCATGCCTATCCTGATTGTCCATATCTGGCGGAGCGCGATGACCACGACGCCGATAAAGACCGACTGGGCAAAACTCAGCTTCCCCAGGGACAGGAATTTGAAAATCACGCCCAATGCCTGCATGCTCAGCACCAACATTGGCAGCCCGGACAAAATCCCGATGATGGCAGTGACAATGCGGATATTGTTCGAGTTATAGCGCAAAGCAAAAAAATCCGGCTGCGTCTTGAGGTCGAAAGCTTTGCCCCATGTCCACACTGGTTTCGCCATGATGTACATGAGGATCAAGGTCAGCAGACTATAATTCAGCACATAAAACGACATCACGCCGTTGGTGACCGCCATGCTGCCCCAAGCAGTAAACATTGCACCCGGATACCAGGTGTTCAGCAGGGACATAGTTTGGTATTTGGCACTAAATGTCCGGTTGCCGATGACATAATTCGAGAAATTGAACGATTCAGTACCTATTCTCTGCAGGATAAAAACCAGCATCAGGAGCGCGAACAACAAGACCCCGAAGGTAATGATCATAACCGCTGCTCTATCCAACTAGCATAAATCACGCTCATGCCGCAGGAGGCACTCACAGCGAGAAAGTAAATCAGGGTCAGCGGCAAGCCTGCAATGCTGTATTGTTCATCAAGCACCAGATAGATGGGTGGAAACAGCGTAGCAATCGCATTGATCAAAAACCATATCCTGACGATCAACCTATGATTCATTTCCACCTGTATTCACCCTACCAGCCAGTTTCTAAACAAAAACCAGCAGCATCGATACCTTATTGTCTGAAGCCAATGATCCAATCACCTGGATTTCCGCATCCCGGTGCTTTTTCCCATTTTTGCTGTTGATCAATAATGTGCCATGTATGCTCCTGGCTTCCCCTTGCTCACTAATTTCAAGTATTTCCTGCACTGTTTCCTCGCTGAACAATTCAGCCAAGGGCATATCCTTTATTTGCGTATCCTTGATCTTTAGCAACGAAGCCAGCCTCTCATTCATCCGCTGTATACCCGCCGCATTAAAATCCGCCACGCCGAAAGACCCTTGCTGATAGATGAGCTGCAATTGCTCATGACTTCTTCGCAAGCGCCGCTCTGTCACTTTTAATTCGGAGATATCCTGGTTCACCTCGATCGCACCAATGATTTCTCCCTTGTTATCCAATAATGGGGTGGCATACATGATGATGCTCCTCTGCACGCCGTCAAACGCCTCTATATTGACCACCTCGGCATCGCTTACCTCGCCGGTTTTCACCGCGCGCGCCAGCGTCCAGTCATCCTTGGTCAGCGCCTTGCCGTTCTTTTCCCAGCTACCTTTATACATGCCGTAGTTTTCCAGGCCCACAAACTTGGCTCCGCCCCAGATCCGAACCACCTCCGGGTTTGCAAGGCTAATGACACCGCGCTCATCCGCAAACCAAAGGCCGACGGGAATGGTTTCAATAATTTTCCGCAGGGTGTATTCGCTGCGCTCCAGGGCAAATTCAGCCCGCTTTCTCTCCGTGATATTGGTGGTCACTCCAATAACGCGGATAGGCACGCCTTGCGAATCCACAATCAATTTCGCCCGCGACGCAAACCAGCGCTCTTCCCCGGACGTTTCCAGCTTGAAATCCCAGAAATAGACTCGCTGCGCGCCAAACAACTCAACCAGCTCTTCAAGCGGCAATGCCTCAAACGGGGCAAAGGTTGTCCTGATCGCATCCGGCTGCTTGCCGAATACCTCCTCGGCGTTGGCAGAGAATGTTCCGGTCCCGGTCAATGTGTTCCATTCCCAATTCACGATCTGCGCCATTTCGAGCGCTGTCCTCATCCTGGCCTCATTCTCCATGATCTGGTCGAGGTATTCCCGCCGCAAATCAGTCTCGGCCTCGTTTTCAGCAACTGCGCCGCTCGCCGAGCGTATCGCATCGTCGCCATAGCGGAGCCAGATCCAGTTCACCTCCAAATAATTGGCGAGCGCCAACAGGTTTGCATACTCAATTTCCCCACCCTTCGTCCATCGATGCACAGAAGTAGGGGTTGTTCCTATCGCTTGCGCTACTTGCGCCAAGGTCAGTTCTTTTTGATCAATCAATGCCCGCAAGCGATCAGAGAAGCCGTTTTTCTTCATTAATACCCTTTAAGATCAATTTGTTAGAAAGGATTTTCTTTCAACCTTTCACACCTAATCCTGATCTTATCACGCCTCTCTATACCTCAATACGACTCTGTTTATTACTTTACACGTAAAAAATTACTTTACAAGTAATTTTTATGGTCGTATAAATGCAATTGTCACTGCCGGAAGGCTGTGCAAATTCCAGCTATGCATACGGCATACCTGAACCACTCAAACCTTAAACAGACGGAGAATTTGATGAAAAAGTCTTTACTGATCAACCTGTTGATCGCTTCACTCGGCCTTGGAGCAGCACTGTCAAGCCATGCGCATGGCGTAGAGATGAAGGAAGGATCCAAGCAACTGAAATACATCAAGAACGGCGAAAAAACACCGGTCAAAACCCAGCTTGAGCAAGGTATCAACGCCTATTTTGACGACGTCGTGGGTTCTAACGATCCGCAAGCACCAATCGCATGCGGCTTGTTTCGCATCGAGAAAGGCAATCCTTTGGTCTACACCTACGACTACGACGATATCAAGCTCGTCCTGAACGGCTCGATTACATTCTCGGATGGCAAGCAAACAGTAGAAGGCAAGAAGGGTGATGTGCTGTTCTTCCCCAAAGGCTCAACCATTACCTTCTCAACCAAGACTTCTGGCCTAGCCTGGGCCTGTGGCCAAAGAAAACTGTTCTAAACCGCTCATCACTATTACTACATATATAAGATTTTCGAGGAGAAACAAAAATGAGCACGAGAAAGCAGGATTTAATTGCTGCTTTCTCCCTTTGCATGTCGATGCTTGCCACTGGGCACACACATGCAGAGGGAGCAAGCGCACCCCTTACGGATTTAACGAGCGGGGATCCATTCTTTTATACAAGCGACCAGAATATTGCTCCCGGCGACAAGCTTGAGAGCATTCTGGGCGCAGGCAGGCCGAACAAGACCCATTCTGCGATACCGCATCTACCGGTCTATTTCGGCTACATGAGCACAAATTCCACTTACCGCTTTGTGAATATTGTCGAGCAGGTGTTCACCATGATTGGCGAAGGCAAGCATGGAGTCTGGCGCGCGCAGGAATCGGGCTATGTCAGGGAGTATCTGAAAAAAGGCCAAACCGGTTTGCGAGATGGCAGTGATCTCATGGCGCCGCAGAACCAGAAAGTCATTACCGAGCGCTACAGTTCCATCCTGCCCGATGAAGGCTGGTCAGGTTACAAATACCCCGATCAACGCATCGCCGCCGATGGTTCACTGAACTTCATTGATCTGCCCATCAATCATCCCAAGTATCAGGGCAAATATGGCGACCACACCCCGATCGACCTGCCCACCTGGTACTGCACGATGTCAGAGAATGATTACCCTTATGCCGAGAATGCGATGAACTTCGCTTTCGCCCAGGAGGGTGCCAACAAGATTGGGCCGCTGGGTAAACGCGCCGGGCTCGATGTAAAAGAAAACTATACAAAAGTCCTGCGATTACAGCATCTTCCAGATGCAGCCTCCTGGATTAACACAGGCCAGAAAAACCAGGATCAATACCACCCTCAATGGGCAAGCGTCGATTCCAACAAGACAAATAGCGAGTATTACATTGTAGAACGGACGTTCTTCAACCACCCATTCCTCTTCGTCCTGGCGGTTTTTGATAACCAGGACAACCAGGATTTCCGCTATATCCGTCCTGATGGACCCTATTATGAAGCCATCAAATCCAAGCTGAATGCTTCGGCCATCAAGACTGAAGTAACGGCGCACCCACGGTTCTGGCTGAAAGATGGTTCACTGCATGAAGCAATAGGCTTGCCAGTATTCGGCGTCCATCATCCTGATCGCGCCGCTTATGGCGGTGGCGGAGCCTGCCCATTCAAGGGCGGTGATTACGGCCGCTATCCTGAAGTATCGGCTGGCTCAGGATGGCCAACCCAATATGAAGAAATAACACCACTTTGCGACGCAGTACTGATTGACATCAAGTTCTATTCAAATCTGGATGGACGTGACTGGACAGACCCCGCCAAATACCTGGCCAATGCAGGCAAAGGCACCAAAACCATCACCTACAAGATGAAGCCAGGCAAGTATGGCGAATTCACAGACCCATACAACAAGAAGCGCGGGGCGACCAACGTGGAAAGCAAGGAAGTGCCATCCACATTGACGCTGACCTATCCATCCGTCAGCAAGCCAGTCAGCTACGTGCAACCGCCCCCACTACCGAACGTGGCAGGCCCGGTTCCGACTGCTGCTTCCACTTGCCGTCCAGTTATTGCGCAAAAATCATTAGAAAAAGGAGTATTGACGAAATGAGTAAGAAATTTGGCTGTTTGTTGTACGTAGCACTTTCTGTAACGCTTGCATCGAATGCATATGCGGAGCAGCAAGGAGAGCAAGAGGTGATAGAGGGCGTTTCTGAAACAGGCCCGGTCAAGGCCGCGAAGGAATCCACCGATTTTTCGCGCTATCTGGATGGCGATACATTATTGGGAGGCAAGTTCACTACCTGGCTGGAACTCGCTTCAGATTATGTATTCAGAGGCACTTCCGAAACCAATGATGGCAAGATACCTTCCATCAAGGGCGCCATCACCTGGACGCATCCAAGTGGATTTTATGTAGGCTATTATGGCGCCAACAATCTGTTTCCGGGCACCGATTCCGCAGGAAACAATCCCGATATCAATGCCTTGTGGGGACCCTATATTGGCTATAGCACCAAGGACATAGCCGGTACAGGCATCAATTACAACGGGATGTTCTTCAAGTATATCTATCCCGGATCAAGGGATAACAATTACACGGAGATGTTTAACTACCTTGATAAGCAATATGGCAAGTTAAATCTTAAATTTGAATATACCCCGACGATCACTGACTGGTTTGGCGTCAAGGATTTGCAATCTCACAATGTAGCCTTCCTGCCGAGCTATCTACTACCCTATGGCGTTACCGTTTCAGGCGGGGTTGGATATCAGTTCTTTCACAATGGCGGCCCGAGAATCGATGCCAACAACGACGGCAAGCAGGACCTGAACTGGTGGCATTGGAACATCGGGGTAAGCCGCAAGATGTTTGGCTATACCGTCGACCTGCGATATCACGACACTGATATCAAGAAAGGAGAGCATGATCTCTATGGCTCCGACCTAAGCTATAAAACAGTGAATAGCCGTTGGGTCATTGCGATATCCAAAACTTTCTAGCATTTTACCCTGGCCCGCGCCATACGAGTCCTGCGCGGGCAACAAGTCCCCCATCATCTCCAACCTACCCTCCCTTGTGGAGGGATTTTTTTGGTTAATGCGCATTAATCTTGCATACAATAACTAAAGACAGACACGCTTCCCACCGCTTCCAACTCTCTTACATTCATTGTCAAGCGAATCCAGCCTGTGCTACTTTTGAGTACATGAATAACGAAATCATTGAGCTCCTTCGCACCATTGCGAACAGTTTTCAAATGCGCATGAAAGAGCAGATCGTTTCAAACGATTCCGGCCTTTCTGCTTTCCAAGCTCGCCTTATCAATATCATTGGTCGCAACGACGGCATTGCCCAATTGACGTTAGGGTTACTCACCGAGCGGGACAAGGCCCAGATTGCCCGTGCCATCAATGAACTGGAGACCGCCGGGTTCGTGACACGCAGCCTGAATGAGGCTGACAAACGATCAAAGTGTCTCACTCTCACAGCAGCTGGCGTAGAGATGCACCTGCAACTAAACGCTATACGCGGACAATTGGCAATCGAGGCACTCAGCAGCCTGAGCAACGACGAGAAACACGCTTTGCATGCCTCGCTCCAGAAAGTAGCAACAAAGCTCATCACTCAAAACTAGCCACCAATTCATCCATCAAACCACCAATTGGTTGATTTAATCAACCAATTGAATTACAGTGATAGCCTGCTGTAAGGATGCGCAATGGAAAAACATCCCAGAGCAAACAGATGGTGATGCGATTGAGCATTTATGCATGATCGTTCCATTTCTCAGCCTGATCACCACACCTAAGACCCGCTATACCCGCCCTCTTACAAGCGCGTATAAAGGCCACGCTGATAGCATGAGGAGTAATGTCAAAGACTAGCCCTTGGCTGGCTCTAGGCGTTCCCTTAAGTACTTTAGGTATCAACCCAAGGACTAGCTCATGCTCCACCTTCCGGGCCCACTCAGCGGCCTCAGAGCGTGTTTTAAAGGACTTGGTTATATCAGGGTATCCCTTGCGCTGTATTCGGGCTTGCCATGAGCCACTAGAACGCTTACGGAATGTCGCCATAAGTTACTTCTCCAAAAGGACAGGAGAAGGACAAACAGCGTTATAGCTTAAGTCGGCCCAAAAGAGGGCTCCCTTAACTTATTGAATCACTGAGGGAAATTGGGGTGGCTGATCGGGCTCGAACCGACGACAACTGGAATCACAATCCAGGGCTCTACCAACTGAGCTACAGCCACCGCTGAAATCGGAAAAATCCGGAATATTTTAATGGCCTGCCCGACAGGAATCGAACCTGTAACCCCCAGCTTAGAAGGCTGGTGCTCTATCCGATTGAGCTACGGGCAGATTGTCGGGCAATTTAATCATTAAAAAATTTGGTCGGGGTGGAGAGATTCGAACTCCCGACATCCTGGTCCCAAACCAGGCGCGCTACCAGGCTACGCTACACCCCGAAGAGGCGTGAAATATAGCGTACTCCCGCGGGAAGGTCAAACAGATTCTGCTAAAATAGCGAATTATTTTTCAGACAACTTGCCATGACTGCCCAAATCATTAACGGAAAAGCGATCGCCGATACGATTCTGAACGATATCAAATCCTCTATAGACAATCGTTTGGCAAAAGGGTTACGCGCTCCGGCTTTGGCCGTCATTCTGGTAGGAGACGACCCAGCCTCTTCTATCTATGTACGCAACAAAAGATTGGCTTGTGAGAAAACCGGCATCCGCTCTCTCGCTTACGACTTGCCTGCCAGCACCTCCGAAGCTGATCTGCTGGCGCTGATTGCGCAACTCAATGATGATGAAGAAATTGATGGCATCTTGGTACAGTCCCCGTTGCCTGCACATATAGAAGAGAAAAAGATCATTGAAACCATCAGCGCGACAAAAGACGTCGATGGGTTTCATCCCTATAACATCGGCAGACTCGCAGTTCGTCAACCCACATTGCGCTCCTGCACACCTTATGGCGTGATCAGGTTGCTGCAATCCACCGGTATGAAGCTGCTTGGCTTGGATGCCGTCGTGGTAGGTGTGTCCAACCACGTTGGGCGCCCGATGGCGCTGGAACTATTACTTGCCGGATGCACAGTCACCAGTTGCCATCGCCACACCAAAGATCTCAAAGCCAATGTTGAGCGTGCCGACGTAGTCGTCGCAGCAGTGGGCAAACCCAACCTAGTCAAAGGGGAATGGATCAAACCCGGCGCGATTGTGATTGATATTGGCATCAACCGCCTGGAAGACGGCAGTTTGTGCGGCGATATTGAATTTGCCGTGGCAAAGGAGCGTGCCAGTTGGATTACCCCGGTCCCAGGCGGTGTTGGCCCCATGACAGTGGCTACCTTGATGCAGAATACGCTGACAGCGCTGGAGCTACGAAAAGCTGGCCCGGCAACAGCATAAATCTCTTTAGGGCCTTGCTGGCCCAAGGCCTCGCCAGCAAGGCTTTTGCATCACCGATCTATTCAGTGTACACTTGCGCCTGCTTTATTTTTCTGTTAACCGAAATCAATTCTTTCAAGGCGGACATGACTGAAGCAATCACAAGACAATTCGTTCCTTACCAACCCAAGGATGGCGAGGAATACATGAATGAAAAGCAACTTGATCATTTCCGGAAAATTCTGAACGACTGGAAAGCAGAGTTGAGTCATGACATTGACCGCACGGTGCATACCATGCAGGACGAAGTCACCATGTTTGCCGACCCCAACGACAGGGCCAGCCAGGAATCCGACATGGCGCTTGAGCTGCGCAACCGTGATCGCGAGCGCAAGCTGATCAAAAAGATCGACGAGACTCTGTCCAAGATTAATGAAGGCGATTACGGCTATTGCAATAGCTGCGGCATAGAAATCGGCCTGAAACGGCTCGAAGCCCGCCCAACTGCAACATTGTGCATCGATTGCAAAACGCTGGATGAAATCCGCGAAAAGCAGGTTGCCAAGTAAATACACTGTTCGAGAATAGTAACATTTTATTGTGATAGGCGTTTCTCGCCCTGATTTCCCGCACAAGATATATTCATTACCTTGTGTGTGCTCAAATAAAAAGGCCGGTTTTAAACCGGCCTTTTTATTTTCATATCCCTACCGCGCAAAGCCCGCGAGAGCCAAGGGCAGACTCCCAAATTGTAGCTTCAGCTTCGCATCAAGCATTTAACTAGTATTACTGCGAAAAAAAAGCCGGGTATCCCCCGGCTTTTTTAATTACAGCAACAACCGCTAACTTACTGTTGATCCGCTGTTGTTGAAGGCTCTTCAGCTTTTTCCTCTGCCACAGGCGCATCAAGCAATGCCTTGGCGCTCAGGCGCACACGGCCCTTGTCGTCCACTTCCAGCACCTTGACCTTGACCACTTGGCCTTCCTTGAGGAAGTCAGCCACGGCATTCACACGCTGATGTGCGATCTGGGAAATGTGCAGCAAGCCATCCTTGCCTGGCAGCAAGGAAACGATCGCACCGAAATCCAGCAGCTTGAGGACGGTGCCGTCATAGACCTGGCCCACTTCCACCTCGGCAGTGATCGCCTCGATGCGCCTCTTGGCTTCTTCGCCCGCTTCGGCACTGATGCAACCGATCTTGATCGTGCCGTCTTCTTCAATGTCAATCGTGGTTCCGGTTTCTTCGGTCAATGCGCGAATCACCGCGCCGCCTTTGCCGATCACATCGCGGATCTTCTCGGGATTGATCTTCATGGTGATAATGCGCGGCGCAAATGCGGAGAGCTCCTGAGGCTTCTCGCCGACAGCTTCCTTCATCAGGCCGAGAATATGCAGACGGCCTTCCTTGGCTTGCGACAGGGCGACACGCATGATTTCCGCAGTGATACCGGTGATTTTGATGTCCATCTGCAGCGCAGTAATGCCGGATTCGGTACCAGCCACCTTGAAGTCCATGTCGCCCAGGTGATCCTCGTCGCCCAGAATGTCAGTCAGCACAGCCACACGGTTGCCTTCCTTGATCAGGCCCATGGCAATACCAGCAACATGCGCCTTCACAGGCACGCCGGCATCCAATAACGACAGGCAGCCGCCACAGACGGAGGCCATGGAGCTAGAGCCGTTGGATTCGGTGATTTCGGACACCACGCGAATGGTGTAGCCAAACTCTTCCTGGCTAGGCAATACTGCCAGCAATGCGCGCTTGGCGAGACGGCCATGGCCGATTTCGCGGCGCTTAGGCGTACCGACACGGCCAGTTTCGCCGGTGGCGTATGGAGGCATGTTGTAGTGCAGCATGAAGCGGTCGGCATATTCGCCCTGCAGCGCGTCGATGATCTGCTCGTCGCGGCCGGTGCCCAATGTCGCGACAACCAGCGCCTGGGTTTCACCACGGGTGAACAATGCAGAACCATGGGTACGCGGCAATACGCCGGTACGGATGCTGATCGGACGCACGGTGCGGGTATCGCGGCCGTCGATGCGCGGCTCGCCATTAAGGATCTGGCTGCGCACCACCTTGGCTTCGAGGTTGAACAGCGCACCCTTGATTTCGTTGGCTTCAGCGGTAGAAGTCGTCTCTGTAATCAGCTCGCCCAATACGCGGCTCTTGATTTCATCGAGCTTGCCGGAACGCGCGCCCTTGGACTTGATCTTGTAGGCTTCGTTGATGTCAGCGCCCGCCAATGCTTCAACCTTGGCAATCAGCTCGGTATTGGCCTCTGGAGGCGTCCAATCCCAAGGCTCGTTACCGACTTCAGCTGCCAGCTCATTGATGGCATTGATGACAGCCTGCATTTGCTCATGGCCATAGACCACGGAACCCAACATGACATCTTCCGGCAGTTCCTTGGCTTCGGACTCCACCATCAATACGGCGCTGTCGGTTGCCGCAACGACCAGGTCCAGTTGGGTTTCCTTGAGCTGAGAGGCAGTAGGGTTCAGTACGTACTCGCCATTGATGTAACCCACGCGTGCTGCGCCGATCGGGCCATAGAACGGGATGCCGGAAATCGCCAGTGCTGCGGAAGCGCCAATGATCGCTGGAATATCAGCATCGATCTCGGGATCGGAAGACATCACGGTTGCGACCACTTGCACTTCGTTATAGAAGGCTTCGGGGAACAGCGGGCGCAGTGGACGGTCGATCAGGCGGGAGGTCAGCGTTTCCTTTTCGGAAGGACGGCCTTCGCGCTTGAAGAAGCCGCCAGGGATCTTGCCGGCGGCATAGGTTTTTTCCTGATAGTCCACGGTCAGCGGAAAGAAGTCTTGGCCTTCCTTCACTTCGCGCTTGCCTACTACGCTCACCAGCACCACGGTGTCGCCGTAGCTGACCATCACTGCGCCATCCGCCTGGCGTGCAATTTCTCCGGTTTCAAGTGTCAGCTCATGCTGACCATAGGTAATCGTTTTCTTGATTGCCGTCACAATATTTGTCCTTTATATAAAAAAATAAGCCGATAAGCACCGCGTTTCCGCTTTGCTTTCGGCTTATCCTATGAGTTCACAAGTGCGCGATGATTACTTACGCAGACCCAAGCGTTCGATCAATGTACGATAGCGATCAGCATTCTTGCGCTTGAGATAGTCCAGCAACTTGCGGCGCTGACTTACCAGCTTCAACAGACCACGACGGGAGTGGTGGTCTTTAGCATTGCTTTTGAAATGCTCTGTCAAATAAGTAATACGGGCGCTAAGAAGCGCAACTTGAACTTCTGGGCTACCTGTATCGTTTGGAGCTTGTTGGAAATCAGCAACGATCTTTGCTGTTTCTTGAACTGTAATTGCCATAACTTAATCCTGTGTTGTGCGATGTGTTTTGCGTCAATGCAAATGCAGGTTACATCAAGCCCGCTAGTGCATTCATTTACAATCAACTTTTGATTATAACTCTGTTCAAGTATAAGTTCAATAAATCAATATTGACTTACTTTTTGATTATCTTGGCCCCATGGCAAAACGAAATCTTCATTCACGAATACAAAACCAATTAAGTGAGTACCTGGCTAGCCCGTTTGACGAAGCAGACGCTTGGGGGCGATAGAGCCTCGGGAAGTTTGTTCCCCAATACCCAGAAAAGCGCCTTGAGCAGAGTAAAGCCTGAACAATCCCTCAATGTTTAAACCGGATTTCCACACTTCCTGGCCACGCAATAAATAAAAGACACTATCGTCGTCAAGAATCACCTGGGGCAAGTTCTCGATCGCGACATCCGCTCTCAGCAGGACTGCATCACGCTGCTCCAGCGGCATCTGTTCAAGCTGTTCGATCGTGACTGCATCCTGCAGATTGAAATGCGCCGTCGTCAGGCGCCGCAAGCCACCGAGATGGGCGCCGCACCCCAACAGCTTGCCAATGTCTTCTGCCAGCGTCCGTATATACGTGCCCTTGCTGCATGAGACCACCATCTCGAACTGTTCGCCTTCAAACCGCTCGAGTTGAATGGCATGTATGGTCACAGGCCGGGGCTCGCGGACAATTTCCACACCATCCCGGGCATACTCATACAGCGCCTTGCCGCCATGCTTCAAGGCGGAATACATGGGAGGCACCTGCAGGATATCACCGACCATCTTTTTTAGCGCGGCTTCCAATTCGGGCTGCGTCGTGGTAACAGGCAAGCGCGCCAGCACTTCGCCCTCGGCATCGCCTGTCGTGGTTGTGCTGCCCAGCGTCACCAATGCTCGGTAGCTTTTATCGGCATCCAATAAGAAATGGGAAAACTTGGTGGCTTCGCCCAGGCAGATCGGCAACAAGCCGCTAGCCAACGGGTCGAGGCTGCCGGTATGGCCAGCCTTGGCCGCTTGGTAGAGCCGCTTGACGATCTGCAAGGCCTGGTTGGATGAAATACCTAATGGCTTGTCCAGCAATAGCACACCATCGATATTGCGCTTGATTCGCCTGAATTGTTGCACAGCGTACCGCTTTACTCAGGCAGACTCGTCGTCTTGATCAGGTGAGGGGGGAGGCAATACCTCATCGATCAGCTTGGCGATATGCATACCGCGGTCGATCGAGGCATCGTAACTGAAATGCAGTTGCGGTACGGTCCTCAACAGCAAACGCTTGGCAAGCTGGCTACGCAGAAAGCCAGCTGTTTTCTCCAGGCCTTTCTGCAATTCAGGCGTGCCTTGCGGCGCAGTGTAATAGATCTTGGCATGCGCCATGTCGCCGCTGACTTCGACTTCGGTCACGGTCACCATGGAAGAAACCCTGGGGTCCTTCACTTCGAATTGCAGCAGATCAGCGAGTTCACGCTGAATCTGCTCGGCAACGCGGTCGCTTCTGGAAAATTCCTTGGCCATGGCTTACAGGGTCCGCGCGACTTCCACGACTTCAAAGACTTCGAGGATATCGCCAACTTCGATTTCGTTGTAGTTTTTCAGTGACAAGCCGCACTCGAAGTTGGATTTCACTTCCTTGACGTCATCCTTGAAGCGCTTCAGCGAATCCAGCTCACCGGTATGGATCACCACATTGTCACGGATCAGACGGATCTTGGAATTACGACGGATTACGCCATCCTGCACGTAACAACCGGCAACGGAACCAACCTTGGAAATACGGAATACTTCGCGGATTTCCACGGTGCCGATGACGTTTTCCTTCTGCTCTGGCGACAACATGCCGCCCAGCGCCGCTTTCACTTCATCCACAGCCTCGTAGATGATGTTGTAGTAGCGCACATCCACGCCGGAGCTTTCGATCAGCTTGCGCGCGCCAGCATCGGCACGCACGTTGAAGCCGATCAACACCGCCTTAGATGCTGCTGCGAGGTTCACATCAGATTCGCTAATGGCACCCACGCCAGTGTGGATGATATTGACCTTGACTTCCTCGGTGGACAATTTCTGCAACGAGATGGACAAAGCTTCGTAGGAGCCCTGAACGTCGGACTTGATGATCAATGGCAATGCCTTGACCTCGCCCTCGCCCATTTGCTCAAACATGCTTTCCAGCTTGGCGGCTTGCTGCTTGGCCAACTTCACATCGCGGAACTTGCCTTGACGGAACAATGCAATCTCACGCGCCTTGCGTTCATCATTAAGCACAGTGACTTCTTCACCGGCACCAGGCACATCGGACAGGCCCAGGATCTCGACCGGGATGGAAGGTCCGGCTTCCTTGACGTCACGGCCAGCTTCATCCAGCATGGCGCGCACCCGACCATAAGCAGTGCCTGCCAGGATCATATCACCGCGCTTCAGCGTGCCAGCCTGCACCAGGATAGTGGAAACCGGACCACGGCCCTTGTCCAGTCTGCCTTCAATCACCAGGCCCTTGGCCGGGATATTCTTCGGTGCAGTGAGTTCCAGCACTTCAGCCTGCAGCAGCACGGCTTCCAGTAGATTGTCTATACCCAGGCCAGTCTTGGCGGAGACTTCAACAAACATGGCATCGCCGCCCCATTCTTCAGGCACAACTTCATGCGTGACCAATTCCTGCTTAACGCGTTCAGGGTTGGCTTCAGGCTTATCAATCTTGTTCACAGCAACAACCAATGGCACACCTGCTGCCTTGGCGTGGTGCACGGCTTCCACGGTTTGCGGCATCACGCCGTCATCCGCTGCCACCACCAGAATCACCACATCCGTTGCCTTGGCGCCACGTGCGCGCATTGCAGTAAATGCTTCGTGGCCTGGCGTATCCAGGAAGGTCACCATGCCACGCGGAGTTTCCACGTGATAGGCGCCGATATGCTGGGTAATACCGCCCGCCTCACCAGTCGCAACACGGCTGCGGCGGATGTAATCCAGCAGCGAAGTCTTACCATGGTCAACGTGACCCATGACGGTCACGACAGGTGGACGGGATTCCTGCAGGGCTTCAGCATGTTCCGCTTCGTCCAGAAATGCTTCCGGATCGTTGGAAGCAGCTGCCTTGGCATTGTGTCCCATTTCTTCCACGATAATGATCGCAGTTTCCTGATCCAGCACCTGGTTAATGGTCACCATCATGCCCATCTTCATCAGAGTCTTGATCACTTCACTGGCCTTGACCGCCATCTTGTGGGCCAAATCGCCCACGGTAATGGTTTCAGGCACCAATACCTCATGCACGATGGGCTCGGTGGGAGCCATGAAGCCGTGCTGTTGCGCCGCATCATTACCCTTGGATTTGGACTTGCCCTTATGGGCACGCCAGCCTTGACCAGCAGCAACGCCGCCATCGCCACGTGATTTCACACCGCCGCGCTTCTTGCCATCGCCGCTGTCACTCCATTCCTTGCCGCCACTCTTGCCAGGTTTCTTGACACTCTTGTCATCCGCCTTGGGCGCTTCCTTGGCTGCTGGCTTATGCAGCGTGCCTTCCGACAATTTGTTTGCCGCAGCTTCTGCTGCGCGCTTGGCCTCTTCCTGTCGGCGTTGCGCCAATTCCTGCTTCTTGCGCAGCTCTTCCGCCTGAATTGCCATCAATGCCGCTTGACGCTTGGCTTCACGTTCGCGCAAAGCCAACTCATCAGCCCCGAGCAGTTCCTTGGCTGTCAACTTGGGGCGCGCTTCAGGCACTGGCTTCTCAACAGGAGCTGCAGCAACCTCCACGGGCTCAGGGACTGCTTCCACCACCGGCTCTGGTTCTGGCTCGGCCTGCACGACAGGCTCCTCTGGCTCTGGTATCACTTCTACTACTGGCTCAGGTGCCAACTCGACCACAGCAATCGCTTCAGCCACGATAGGCTCATCCACAACAGATTCACCTACCGCTTCCTCGCCAGTCTCTGTAACTGGATCACGCCGGACAAGCACGCGTTTTTTACGCACCTCCACCTGAATGGTACGAGCCTTGCCGCTGCTATCGGACTTCTTGATTTCAGTCACTTGCTTGCGTGTCAGCGTAATCTTGTTTTTAGGTTCCTGCGCGCCATGCTCCTTGCGCAGATACTCCAGCAGGGCAGTTTTATCCTGCTCGGTCAAGGCGTCCTCATATGTTGCCTTATTGACACCCGCCCCCTTCAATTGCTCCAAAAGCAATTCTGCCGGCAGCCCTAACTCCGTGGCAAACTGTGCTACGCTCGATTGTCCCATCTGTTACTCCAATCTCTTTCATTTGCACTGTCAGCCAGTGCATTCTTTACAGCCATTGCTAGCTGTGCGCCTCTCAGGCAAACCAGGGTGCGCGTGCAGTCATGATCAATTGCTTTGCGCGTTCGACATCCATGCCGGTCATCTCAACCAAATCATCGACTGCCAGGTCGGCCAAATCATCCATCGTGACTACACCCTGCCCCGCGAGGGTGCGTGCGGTCACTTCATCCATACCTTCCATGTGCAGTAGGTCTTCAGCCAGTTCGCCCACCTTTTCTTCCTTGGCAATCGCCTCGGTCAGCAATGCCGCGCGCGCGCGCTTGCGCAGCTCATTGATCGTATCTTCGTCGAATGCCTCAATCTCGCTCATTTCTGCCAATGGCACATAAGCAATTTCTTCCAGGGTGCTGAATCCTTCCTGGACCAAAATTTCCGCTACTTCTTCGTCTACATCCAGCTTCTCGACGAACAATTGAAGAATACCGCTGTGCTCTTCTTCATTCTTCTTGGCTGCTTCTTCTTCAGTCAGGATATTCAGGATCCAACCTGTCAGCTCCGAAGCCAGGCGCACATTCTGGCCGTTGCGTCCGATCGCCTGGGCCAATTGCTCTTCATCCACGATCACGTCCATGCTATGTGCATCTTCATCCACCACAATCCCCGATACTTCCGCGGGCGCCATAGCATTGATAACGAACTGGGCAGGCTCCATGGACCACAACACAATATCCACGCGTTCACCCGCCAACTCGCCCGTTACAGCCTGCACTCGTGAACCGCGCATGCCGACACAGGTACCAACAGGATCAAGTCGCTGGTCGTTAGCTTTTACTGCAATCTTGGAGCGCAAGCCAGGGTCACGCGCGGCTGATTTGATTTCCAGCAGACCCTCTTCAATTTCCGGCACTTCCAGCTCAAACAGCTTGACCAAAAATTCCGGCGCAATACGGGACAGCATGAGCTGCGGGCCGCGGCCACCACGCTCAATACGGGAAAGATAAGCACGCACACGGTCGCCTACGCGCAGGTTTTCCTTGGGAATCATCTGCTCGCGTGGCAATATCGCTTCCAGTCGACCAATCTCGATAATCGCATTCCCTTTTTCCATACGCTTGATCACACCGGTGACCAAGTGTTCCTTGCGAGCCAGGAAGTCTTCCAGAATCTGCTCACGTTCGGCTTCACGCACTTTTTGCAGGATCACCTGCTTGGCAGCCTGCGCGCCAATACGGCCAAACTCTACAGATTCCAGCGGTTCTTCAATATAGTCACCAACCTCTAGGCCAGCAGCCCGTTCATCATCTAGCGCAATCTGGGCAGCAGGATTTTCCAGCAAGTCATCCTCAACCACTTGCCAGCGACGGAAAGAGCTGTATTCACCACTATCACGGTCAATCGCTACACGCACATCAGCATCTTCACTAAAGCGTTTCTTGGTAGCAGAGGCCAACGCCAACTCCAGTGCCGTAAAAATCACTGTCTTGGCCACATTCTTTTCATGGGCCAACGCATCGACCAGTAACAATATTTCGCGACTCATTTCAATCTCCGCCAAAAAATTGGTGTTTAGAACTCAGGGGACAATCTTGCTTTATCGATATTGGAAAACGGAACACGCTGCTCGGCACCATCACAATCCAATACAAGACACTCCTGATCCACGCCACGCAATATGCCTAAAAAATTTTTTCTGCCCTCTACCGGCACACGCAATTTCACCTGGGCACGTTCGCCAGAGAACCTCACAAAATCGGATTCCTTCTTCAGAACTCTATCCAGACCGGGAGAAGACACCTCCAGCCTGTCGTAATCTATGTCATGCTCTACAGCCAACAGATTGCTCAAGTGGTTACTTACCAACACGCAATCATCGATATTGATTCCATCAGGCTTATCAATAAACAATCGAATCAATTTGCCACGATTGGCCAACTCCATATCAACCAACTCATATCCAAGTTGATCAAGGGATTTCTCCAACAGTGCATTCAAATCCTGCATAGCAAACCTTATTGCCTGATTTTACAAATAAAAAATGGGCTTAACGCCCATCCCCAATGATCACCATTATAGCAATCCGCTATCAATAACACAAAAACAAAAGCCCTCTGAAAGAGGGCCATTGTCGTTGCCCAGACGGCGTCTGGACAATAAATAAAAGTCTGGCGGTGA